>Ga0153915_10000248_pt1 | contig 48412 bp, 40 predicted proteins | sample Opewatmetagenome_2_FD_107003 | JGI IMG/M metagenome (GOLD analysis project Ga0153915, IMG submission 107003) | Freshwater wetland microbial communities from Ohio, USA - Open water 3 Core 3 Depth 3 metaG | ecosystem: Environmental > Aquatic > Freshwater > Wetlands | place: USA: Ohio, Lake Erie...
ACCGCTCCAACTCGCGTCGTTGCTCTTCTGAAAGGGTGAAATCCAGCTTGGGTCGCGCCATGAATCAAGCATGGCACATGCATTGTATGTTAGTAAAGACTTATCCGCGACAGGACACTAGCTATGATCTATCGGCACGCGGGGCCGCAAATCGAGCCGGAATCAACCCTCCGCCCGGGTCTTGGCGTCGGCCTCGATCAGGGAGCGCACACGATCGAGTTCGGCCTTCACCTGCTCCTTTACGGCGGGCAGGTCGGCCGCGCTGCCGACCCTGGCGTTGGCGAAGACGTAGAACTTGATCTTGGGCTCGGTGCCGCTGCCGCGGCCGGCGTAGGAATAGCCGTTCGCCAGGGTGACGACGTACAGATCCTGCGCCGGCACCTCATCGCCGTCGGCGTCGAGGATGGTCTGGCGGCCGAAGTCCTCGAACTTGGTCACCGCGATCCCGCCGAAAGCCTTTGGAGGGGTGCTGCGATAGGTGTCGAGGATCCGCCGGATCTTGGCGGCGCCGCTCGCGCCCTCGTAGTAGATGTTGATGACCCCCTCGATGAAGTAGCCGTACTTCACGTAGAGCTCGTCGAGGTACTCCGGCACCGTGAGCCCGCGGCTCTTCACCCAGGCGCAGAGCTCGGCGAACATCAGGCAGGCCGCGTTGCCGTCCTTGTCCCGGACGAAGTCGTTGGGCAGATACCCGTAGCTCTCCTCGGTGCCGAAGACGTAGAACGTGCCGTACCTCCCGTGGAGCTTCGCGCGGGCCGGGATCGTCAGCGCGTCGTAGTCGATCGGCAGGCCCTCCTGGGTCAGGAGGGCGTCCTTGAGCGCCATCTCGTACTTCCTCATGCGGGCGGCGATCCACTTGAACCCGGTGAGCGTGTTGATCACCTTCACCCCGTGGGCGCGCCCGATGGCGTCCTGGAGCGGGGTCGTCACAAAAGTCTTGATGATGGCCGCGCGCTGGCTCCCTCCCGGGGGGATCAGCCCCAGCTCCTTGCTCCGCATCAGCCGGTACTCCGCCAGCAGCGAGCCGATCTGATTGCCGGTGAGTAGCTGCATGCGCCCCTCCTTGTTCATGACCGCGCAGCCCATGCGGTCGGCGTCCGGATCGGTCGCCATGACCAGGTCGGCCTTGACCTTCTCGGCGAGCGCGACGGCGCGGGAGAGTGCCTCGGCATTCTCCGGGTTCGGCGATTTCACCGTCGGGAAACGCGGATCCATCAGCACCTGGTCCGGCACCTCCGTCACCGCCACGCCCGCGTGCGCGAGCAGCGGCACTGTGGCGACGCCGCCCGTGCCGTGGATGTTCGTGTAGACGACGCGGAACTTGGTCTTGCGGAAGACCGAGGGATCGATCGCGGCCTTCGAGGCCGCGGCCAGGTAGGCGTCGTCCGCCACCCGGCCGAGCGTGATCACCCGCGAGAGATCCTTCGTCAGGAAGGGCGCGATCTCGCCCAGCGGCACCTTGTTCACCTCGTCGATGATCCCCTTGTCATGCGGCGCCACGACCTGCGCGCCATCGTCGAAGTACGCCTTGAATCCGTTGTCGTGCGGCGGATTGTGGCTCGCCGTGATGACGGCGCCGGCGTGGGCCTTCAGCCAGCGCACCGAATAGCTCAGCTGGGGTGTCGAGCGCGGACCGTCGAACAGGAAGGCTACGCCGCCGAGGCGGCACCAGGTCGACGCCGCGAGTTCGCCGAAATGCCGCGAGAAATGGCGCACGTCGTGGGCGATCACCAGCGTCGGCGGGTAGTACCGCCCGGCGTTCGCCAAGAACGCGCGGGTGTACCGGAAGAGCCCGATCACTGCACGCGCCAGCGTGAAATCGTTCATCATGTTGCACCCGATCGCGGCGTGCTCGGGCGTGCCCATGGCACCGGGTGTTCCGGTCTCGGCCCGCGTCGCCGACGCCCCGATGGTGCGCCCGCGGATGCCCCCTGTGCCGAACTCCAGAAAGCGGTAGAAGCGGTCGTTCAGCTCGGCCCACGCCTCGCGGGCGACGAGTTCGTCGATCGCCGCGGTGGCCCATTCCGGCAGGCCTCCGGCCAGCCAGATGCCAAGATTCTCCGCCGTGCCGGGAAGCAGCTTCTCCGCCTTCCCGGCGGCCTGGATTCTCTCGAGGGTAGTCATGGTCGTGTGCTCAAAGTAGTGCTGCGGCCGCAGACCGCAATTCCGGTTATTCGAGGTACAGCCCTTCCTTCACTGCGGGCTTCGGCTGCCGTGCCGCCCAGGAGGCCGCGAATGATTCCTCGTCCCAACCGAAAAGCGGCGAGACCTCCAGCGCGAACGGCGGCAGGCCGCCCGCGTCCGCCGGCACCGGAGCGCCGGCGGCGCGAAGCCACCGCGCGAACTGCCTCATCTGGTCGTCGCGGGCGGTGCGCGGGGAGTCCACGCCCTCAGCGTTTTTCACCGGCGAAAAGTCGTCGGCCCGACGCGTCTCGAGCACCAGCGCGTTGCGGGCGAACGGAAGCGCGTCGAAGACGAACATCTCGAACTTGGCCCCGTTGGGGACCGCGGGCTTCACGGGCTTTCCCGCGGCATCGACGGTCGAGATCTTCTTGTCGGCCCGGTGGAACGGCAAGGCCACTCCGGCCCGGCCCTCCTCGCCCGCCATGCGGCGGGCGAACTCACGGTCGATGATGTGGATCGCGATGCTCCCGGCGAGATACCGCAGCCGTCCAGTGGCCGGGTCGGTCTCGCGCTGCATCGCCGCCGGAAGGTCGCTGTACTCGATCACCACGAGCTTGCCCCGCTGGCGGCAGAAATGGCCGAGCTTCTCCTCGGGATACGCCTTGGGGATCATCTTCGCCGACATCTCGGCGCCCCGGAGCAGGTGCCAGCCGATGAACTCGGGGTCCACGCAGCGCACGAGCGGGTTGTCCACCTGGAAATAGCTCAGCGTGTCGACTCCCTCCGACTGCATCAGATCGAGCGCGCCGCTGCGCTGCAGCGCCCGCAGCGACCCGCCGTGCCCGTCGGGGCTCATCGCCACCGCGGACCTCGATTCGAGGAGGATCCTGCCCGAGAAGTCGACCGCCGGCATCCGCCCCTGCCTGAAGAAATGCACCCGTCCCCCGTCCAGGCCGAAATTGCGATGCTCCCCGAAAAACGCCTCGGTCTGGTCGTGGTTCGCGTAGCTGGTCATGATGAACCAGTGCAGCGGGCGCCCGTAGCGCCGCCCGGCCGCCGCGATCTTTTCCGCAAAGACCTGGAAAAGGGACTTCCTCTTCACCGGCGTGACGGGAAACGTGCCCTTCGGGCCGTCGAAGCCGAGCCGCGTGCCCTGCCCTCCGGCCACCGTGAACGCCGCGACCCGGCCCGCGCGCAGCGCCTCCTCGCCCGCGGCCCTGGCCTTGGCCCAGGCCCCCGCATCGCCGCCGTTCTCCGGCCGGGAGACGTAGGGCGCGGGCTCCAGGTCGGCGAGGTCAACGCCCGCCGCCGAGCCGCCACCCAGCAGCGTCCGCGTCAGGCGGGCCACCTCGTCGAGATCAATCTCCGCCATCTGGGCGAGCAGCCCGCTGCGCTCCCGCTCGTCGAGCCGATCCCAGAAGGCAGCCACCTGGCCCTGGCCGGCCCTCATGTATCTTTCCAATGCTTCCCGCGGCGTTGGCGTTCCTGTCATGGAGCGACCAACAAAGATTCCGCCCCGCCCAGGATCAACGCTTTTCCCTCACCGCCCGGGCGCGAAATTCGAGTCCGTGCGGCGACCCTCTTCGAAACGGAAGATCTGCTCACTCGGCCGGGCATACCGCAACTGCCGCCGGATGATCTTCTCCACGTAGGCCGGATCCGAGCGCATCCGATCGAGTTCGCGCTGCTGGTCCTGGAGCCGCTGCTCCAGCCGCGCCAGCCTCTGCCTCCCCTCCGCCTCCAGCCGTTGCAGCTGCGCATATTCCTGGTAGGTCCGGAAAAAGAGCGCCCCTGCAACGATGCCCACCGCGACGAAAAGTCCGGCGTAGAGCCACACGATCACGCGGCGCGCATCCATCATGACTGCGATCCGATAGCGAGACCTCCCGCCCGGCCGCAATCCTTTTCCCCTCCGCCGGGATGTCGCTTGCCTAGGAAGCCCCCATCACTGCATAGTGCCAACAACGCCTTTTGCCCCTTCATGTACCAGAGCTACTACGGCTTCACGGAGATGCCTTTCAATATCACTCCGGACCCGAAGTTCCTCTACCTGAGCCCGACGCATCAGGAGGCCCTGCAGCACCTCAAGTACGGCGTGCAGGAGAAAAAGGGGTTCATCGTCCTCGTCGGCGAGGTCGGTTGCGGCAAGACAACCCTCTGCCGCCGCTTCCTCAACGAGCTCGATCCCAACCGGTACGACACCGCCCTCATCCTCAACACCCGGATCACCGAGGTCGAGATGCTCCGCGCCATCCTCACGGAGCTCGGCGAGACCCACCTTGCCCACAGCCAGCACGACCTCGCCGCCCAGATCAACCAACTCCTCCTCCACCGCATCGGTCAGGGCCGCGACATCGTCCTCATCATCGACGAGGCTCAGAACCTCTCGTTCAAGGTCCTCGAGCAGATCCGGCTCCTCTCCAATCTTGAGACCGACAAGCAAAAGCTCCTCCAGATCGTGCTCATCGGCCAGCCCGAGCTGAAGAACCTCCTCACCCAGGACCGCCTGCGGCAGCTCCGCCAGCGCATCCTCGTCCACTCCGAGCTGCGCCCCTTGGCGCTCGAGGACACGATTCATTACGTCCAGCACCGCCTCACCCTCGCCGGAGCCAGCGGCCGCCCCTTCTTCACACGCGCCGCTATGCGCTCCATCCACCGCGTCAGCAAGGGGATTCCCCGAATCATCAATAACCTCTGCGACAAGGCCCTCCTCGCCTCGTTCGTGCGCGATTCCGACGAGGTCAATTACTGGGACGTCCGCCGCGCCGTGAAGGAAGTCAACTCCCTTTCCTGAGTCGTCTGCCCCTCCCAAGCTCCGTTTCTTCCGCCCAACGCACGCATGAGCCTCATCAACGACGCACTGAAGAAGGCGCAAAAGCTGCAGAACCAGCAGCAGGGCGCTCCAGCGCCGCAGCCCCAGCCTCCCTCCCCCGGCCCCGCGCGTCCGGTCGCCCGGCGCGGGAAGCCCATCGGGTTCGAGGCTATTCTGCTCGCCGTCCTTGCCACTGCGGTCGTCCTCGTCGGCGCGCTGGTGACCGCCGTCCTCTGGGTGCGCCGCGAGCCGGCTCCCGCGGTCGCCGTTTCCCGGCATGCACCACCCGCCGTCGCCCAGGCTCCCCGCGCATCCGCCAGCCCCGCGGCCGCCGTCACGCTTCCCTCCACGCCTCCGGCCGAGCCGCCCGCGCAGCAGTCCCCCAATCCCCCCGCCCCGCTCGCGGCCGCCCCGCAGCCTGCCGAGGCCCAGGCGTCTGTCCCCGTCCCCGCTCCGACAACCGCGCCGGCCGCCCCCCAGCAGCCCTCTCCGGTCACCGCCGCGCCTGCGATCGTCGAAACGTCGCCCGCCGCACCCGCGCAGCCGGCCGTATCGGTGCAGATCGCGGCCTCGCCGCCGCCGAAGCCTGTCGCGCCCCCCCCCTCGAAAGCCGCGCAGGCCAGGGCTCGCCAGAACGCCCAGGTTCTCTCCTTCCTCGACACCCTCCGCGTGACGGGCATTCGCGTCGCCGGCGCCGACAGCAAGGTGCTGATGAACGACCGCGTCTACCGCATCAACGACATGATCGACTACGCCCTCGGCCTCCGGCTCACCGGCGTCGACACCGCAACGCTCACGTTCACCGACGAGAGCGGCGGCACTTACACCAAGAACCTTTGAGCCGGCGTCGCCGGCGCGTCCACGGCCGCAACAGATCATGCTCACGCAACAACGACGCGCGCGCATCCGGCTTCTCCAGGCAATCGACGGCGGCCTGTTCGGCGCCGCCCTGGGCATCGCGTATTGGCTGCGCGCCTACCTTTCCGGCGGCCGCCTGGCCGAACTCGAGCCGTTCTCCCTCTACCTCGAGCTCGCGCCCTTGGCCGTGCTGCTCGGCCCCCTGCTCCTCGCGAGCCAGGGGTTCTACGAAAGACCCCGGCTCGCACCGCGCCTTTCCGGGGCCGGGGCGCTCCTGCGCGGCTGCATCCTCACCGTCTTCGCCCTCGTCATCATCCTCTTCCTCCTCCGCCTCCAATACGCCCGCTCGGTCATCATCATGACCGGCGCCCTCGGCGGAGCCCTCGTCTCCATCCGAGCCGAGCTCGTCCGCCGCCTCGATCGCGTGCGTCAGGCCCACGACCAGTTCGGACGCCGCGTCCTCTGGGTCGGCCTCTCCGAGGCGGCCGCGCGCCTCCAGTCGGGGCTGGCAGCCGACGAGAGGGAGCTGCTCCGCACGGTCGGCACCTTCGATCCGCGCGCCGAGCCGATCGGATCCTTCGCTGGCATTCTCCACCGGCACTCCGTGAATCTCGTCGTCGTCTCCCAGGCCGGCATCGGGCGCGACCAGATCGGCCCCGTCCTCGCCGCGTGCGAGCGCGAGGGAGTCGAGACCCTTGTCCGCGCGGACCTCTTCCACTCCCCGGTTTTCCGGCCCGAGATCGACCGCTTCGCGGGCGAACCGGTCATCTCCTACCGTCCCCAGGCGGTCCCCGCCGGACACCTGCTCGCCAAGCGGGTGCTCTACTGGCTCGCCGCCGCCATCCTCGCCCTGCTGCTGCTCCCGCTGTTCGGACTCATCGCCGCCGCAGTGAAGCTCACCTCCCGCGGCCCGGTGATCTTTCGGCAGCGCCGCTGCGGCCTCAACGGACGGCCTTTCGACATGCTCAAGTTCAGGTCGATGTCAGAGGACGCTCCGTCGCGTCAGGCCGAGGTCGCCGCCCGCAACGAGATGAGGGGGCCGGTATTCAAAATGCGCGACGACCCCCGCATCACGTCCGTCGGCCGCCTGCTCCGCCGCCACGCCCTCGACGAGCTGCCCCAGCTCTGGAACGTCCTTCGCGGTGAGATGAGCCTCGTCGGGCCCCGCCCGCTTCCCGTCGAGGAGGTCCACCGCTTTGACAACGACGCCTACCGCCGCCGCCTCAGTGTGCTGCCCGGCATGACCTGCCTGTGGCAGGCCCGCGGCCGCAACGACATCTCCGACTTCGAGGATTGGGTGCGGCTCGACCTCGAATACATCGACCAGTGGTCCCTCTGGCTCGACGGCCGCATCCTCCTGGCGACCATTCCCGTTGTCCTTTTTGGCCGCGGCGGGCGCTAGAGGCCGTCAGCGCGGATTCGCCGCGGCGCCCGTTCGCATCGACCGCCAGAACGGGCTCAGCGGATACCGGCGCTCGCCGAGGATGGCGACCTGCTGCGCCGTGTCCTGGCGACCTGCGGCCTTGAGCACGGTCGCGATCCTGCGCATGACCGGAAGGCTCAGGGTGCGTCCCTCGAGAAAGGCCAGCAGATGCGCCTGGATGGCGTGGGCCGGCGAGGCGCAGGCGTCAGCGAGCCGCTCCATCCATTCCTCGTCGCCCCGTTCTCGCGCGCCGTCCATGCGGAGGCGCGAGCGGGCCTGCTGGATCGTCTGGAGCGCCGCGCTCCATTTTCCCAGCGAAAGCTGCGCCTGAGCCAGGTCGATCTCAAGCGGCGCGAACGCCAGGCCTCGCTCGGTCGCGAGGTCCACGCACCGCTGCAGGAGCCGCTCCTCGGCCACGCCGGCAAGCGCCTGGCTCAGCACCTCCATGTTCCGCGCGGCCGTGCCGAACCGCGCGTCAAAGTCGGCGAACTCCGCCGCCGCGCTCTCGGGCTGCCGCGCGAGCACCCATTGCGCGACACCATCAGCCCAGACCGCGGGATCGTTCTCCCCCAGGTCGCGGGCCTCGTGGATCGCCACATCCATCTCCTTCCAGCGGCTGAGCGCGCGGAATGCCCTCACCTGGACCTTTAGGATCGTCGCCAGCGGACACCCCGGCGAAGCCCTCCAGGCGGCAAGCGGCGCCAGCGCCTCGTCGGCCCTCCCCAGGTCGATCAGCGCCAGGCAAAGCACCTCCCTCGATCCGGGCGTGGCGTCCGCTCCTTCGGAACGCGCGACGTCCACCGCCTCGGCGGCGCGGCCCGCCCCGATCAGGGCCCTCACCTCTTTCTCCCGGAGCCAGGCGCGGTCGGCCCGCGCCTCCGGCCTCGCGGCGCACTGCCGGAATGCCGCCACCGCGGTCTCAAAATCCTCCTCCGTCATCGCAAGGGTCCAGAGCAACTCCAGGTGGGCGCGCCCGGGGTAACCCAACCCCAAGCCCTCCATGAGGACCTGCGCGGCCCGCCGGCCCTCGCCCGCCTCGGCCAGATGGCGGGCCAGCACCAGACGCGCATCGGGGTCTCCGGGATGTCGCTGCAGCCCGAGTGCGACCTTTGCGGCACCGGAGTCGCGTGCCCCCCGCCGCAGATCGGCGAGCCCCTCGGCGATCTGCGCCTGGCCGGTCAGATCCGAGATCCGCTCCCGGCGCAGGGGCGCGAGCACCAGGTCGGCATAGGTCACCTGATTGAACGGCGAACGGCTCCGGATATTGTAGGCGATGCCCGCAGCGGCAAAGTGCGCCAGCAGCGCGGTCGATGCTCCCCAAAGCAGCGTCCCCCTCAGGCTGATCGCCAGCCCGTCCCGCCGATGCCCCTCCACGCGATCGTAGAATCCGAAAAGTCCGGCATGCCAGTCGCCGCGGATGACCCGCGAGGAACCCCAGATGAATTTGACCCGTTTGCCTAAAAACCGGAGTGACACTGCGATTCAGCCTTTCCGTGATTTTTGCGGCTGGCGGAACGCCAGGCGCGGATGGTTTGCGAAGATTTCAGGTCTGCGCCGCCGTCTGCAAGTCTTTTGCCGGCCCAAGAGACCGGCCGTCCCCGCGCCCGGGACGGGCCATCCCTCACTTCACCCGCCGGACATGTAGCCAGAAGCCGCCTTCCCGAAGCACCAGCTTCCAGGATCCCAGCGCGGCATTCCGGATCTCGACTTCCGGGTTCTGCATCGCGGGCACCCAGAGCGAGTCGCTGGAGTTTGTCTGCACCCACACCTGGCCATTCTCCAGGCGAAATACGGTCGCGCCGGACCATCCATTGAACTCGCCCACGATCCGGCTGCGGACGATTTCGTCCTTCCTCTCCTCCTGCAGTCCGATCTTCGAGTCCTTCCGCGCCTTCTCGGCGGCGGCCATTTCCCGCTGCACCTCGGCGCGCACCTCCTGCCTCACCTCTTCACGCACCTCGGCCTTCGCCGCCGCCCGCATCTCATTTTCCGGCTTCTTGTCCGCCTTGCGCGTGCCCCCGCGGGCATACCGCGCGGCATAGGAATCCAGGGCCGCCTGCTGCTCGGGGGTCAGTTCGGAGAGCCCCGCCGCCTGACGCTCCTCCGGGGTCAGCTGCTTCCAGAAACTGCTCTCGGCCGCTGCGGCCACCGTGCCGGCTAACCCCAGAACCGCCAGAAGCATGCACGCGTTTCTCATGCGGGAAGAATGGGATCCATAAGCCGCTCCGTCCAATATTTTCCTGCGGCCACTTGTGCGTTGCTTCGCGCGCGGCCTTTCCGCAAATTCATCGGTTTATCCATGACCGCCGAGAATCAAGACATCCGCACTCCGGCGCCAAGCGACTTCATCAGGGACATCGTTGCCCAGCATGTGGCTGAGCGGCGCTACCCGAAGATCATGACTCGCTTCCCGCCGGAGCCGAACGGCTACCTGCACATCGGCCACGCAAAGTCGATCTGCCTCAACTTCGTGATCGCCCGCGAGAACAGCGGCCAGTGCAACCTGCGGATGGACGACACCAATCCCACCAAGGAGGATGTCGAGTACGTCGAGTCGATCATCGAGGACGTCCGCTGGCTCGTCGGCGGCTGGGCCGATCATTGCCTCGGCTTCAAGCCCAAGGGCGCACTCCCCGCCTCCCAAGCGGTGGAGGGCAAGGCCGATTTCTTCATGGCCGCGGCGGCGACAAACGCCGGGCCCGGCGTCGAGCCGTTCTACGCAAGCGACTACTTCGACCAGATCCACGCCTGCGCCGTCGCGCTCATCCAGAAGGGCAAGGCGTACGTCTGCGACCTCGGCCCCGACGAGATCGAGCGCTACCGCGGCTCGCCCGACAAGCCGGGCACCGACAGCCCCTTCCGCGGCCGCTCTGTGGCGGAGAACCTCGACCTGTTCGCGCGCATGCGCGCGGGCGAGTTCCCCAACGGCGCCCGCACGCTCCGCGCTAGGATCGACATGGCCTCGCCCAACATCTGGCTGCGCGACCCGGTCATCTACCGCATCCGCCACGCCGAGCATCACCACACCGGCAACAAGTGGTGCATCTACCCGATGTACGACTTCGCCCACTGCCTGAGCGATTACATCGAGGGCATCACCCATAGCATCTGCACGCTCGAGTTCGAGGTCCACCGCCCGCTCTACGACTGGATCCTCGAGGCGCTCGATCTTCCGCGCCCGCTGCCGCACCAGTACGAGTTCGCGCGGCTCAACGTGGGCTACACCGTCATGAGCAAGCGCAAGCTCCTCCAACTCGTCCAGGAGAAGCTCGTGCGCGGCTGGGACGATCCGCGCATGCCCACCATCTGCGGGCTGCGCCGCCGCGGCGTCCCCGCGAGCGCCCTGCGGCACTTCGCCTACAACATCGGCGTCACCAAGTTCAACAGCCTCACCGACGTCGCCGTCCTCGAGCACGCCATCCGCGACGAGCTCAACACCACCGCGCTGCGCCGCCTGGCGGTCCTGCGGCCCGTCAAGGTCGTCCTCACCAACGTCGCCCCCGCCCAGGCGATCCCGTGCGCCGCGATCAACAACCCCGAGGATCCGGCCGCCGGCGCCCGCGAGGTGCCGCTCACCCGCGAGCTCTTCATCGACGCCGAGGACTTCCTCGAGAACCCGCCGCCGAAGTACTTCCGCCTCCGCCCGGGCGGCGAGGTCCGCCTCAAGTACGCATGTATCATCCGCTGCGACGAGGTCGTCAAGGACGCCGCCGGTAACGTCGCGGAGCTGCGCTGCACCGCCGATCTCGACTCCCGCACGGGCGGCCCGAACGCCGCGCGCAAGGTCAAGGGCACCATCCATTGGGTGAGCGCGGCGACTTGCGTCGATGCCGAGGTGCGGCTCTACGACCGGCTGTTCGACGTGGCCGAGCCCGACGCGGATGGCGATTACAAGGCGCACCTCAACCCGCACTCGCTCGAGGTCGTCACCGCGAAGCTCGAGGCGTCGCTCGGGCAGGCCGTCACGGGCACGGCCTACCAGTTCGAACGCCTGGGCTACTTCGCGCTCGACCTCGACTCCGCGCCCGCCAAACCCGTCTTCAACCGCACGATCACGCTCAAGGACACCTGGGCCAAGGCCGGCAAGGCCTGAGTGCCGGAGCGCATCTCGAATTCCAGGGACGGCCCCGCCTCGGGGCCGTCCTTTTTTGTCTCCCGTCGTCATCCCCTCCGCCCGCGGGCGGGCCCGGCCAGTCCGGCTTGTAACGCATTATGTTACCAACGGCATCAATCCGGTTTGTAACGTAATGCGTTACCTATTGCCGGCCGGGCGCGGCGCCCCTGCCTCTTGCAGTCGCCCGGCTTGCCAACGCCGCGGACGCCCGCTTAGCTGCGCCGCACATGAAAACCCAGGCCCGCATCGGCATCATCGGAGGCACCGGCCTCTACCAGATCGAAGGCTTCTCCAACCAGAGATGGGTGCGCGTGAGCACCCCGTTCGGGCCGCCCTCCGACGAACTGCTGACCGGCATCCTCGCGGGGCGCGAGGTGGTCTTCCTCCCGCGCCACGGGCGCGGCCACCGCATCCTGCCCAGCGAGCTCAATCACCGTGCCAACCTCTGGGCGTTGAAGAAACTGGGGGTGGCGTGGGTCGTGAGCGTGAGCGCCGTCGGCTCGCTCAAGGCCTCCTGCCGCCCGGGCGACGTCGTCCTCGTCGACCAGTTCGTCGACCGCACCAAGCAGTCCGCCGCCCACACCTTCTTCGGCCGCGGAATCGTCGCACACATCGCCTTCGCCGATCCGGTCTGCGAGGAACTCCGCCAGCTTCTCCTAAAGGCCGCGCGCGCGCGCACGGCCCGCGTCCACGACGGCGGCACCTACGCGTGCATGGAAGGCCCCGCCTTCAGCACCCGCGCCGAGTCCCTCACCAACCGGAAGCTCGGCTACGACGTCATCGGGATGACCAACCTCGGCGAGGCGAAGTGCGCCCGCGAGGCGGAGATCGCCTACTCGACGATGGCCATGGTCACCGACTACGACTGCTGGAAGACCGACGAGGCTCACGTCACCGTCGAAATGGTCGGCGCCTGCCTCCGCAGGAACGCCGCCACCGCGCAGGCGATCCTCAAATCCGCCATTCCGGCCGTCCCCGCCGAACCGTGCTGGCCCTGCCACGACGCGCTCCGAAATGCGATCATGACCGACCGGAGGCTCTGGCCGGCCCGCACCGCCCGCGACCTCGCCCCGATCCTGGCGAAGTACGCATAAGGCGGCTCCGGCGATTCAGGGGCGCAAACGCGCCCGTCTTCTCCGCGCCTGTCGTGGAGCTTCGCCGGATGTCCCGGCCGGGCTGGCGTCGATCGCGAATCTCCAGGGCATCGCCGCCCATTTTGGGCCTGCATAGTCCACGCCGACTCGCGGGAGCGCCCGGATCGCCTCCGGCGGCACCTCCCCACCGCGATCCTCGATCCACAGCCCGCTCTCCGGCACGCACGCCGCCCCGTTCAAGTTCCGGTCGATGCCCAGTGCTTTCGTCAGCCGGCCTGGCCCGCTCGCGCCGTCGACCCCGCGGATGAGGATGGCGGCCGGATAGCCTGCCGGGCCAGTCACGAGGTTCAGCATCTCGTGCATCCCGTAGCAGAGGTAGACATACCAGCGGCCGCCGGGGCCGTACATCACCGCGTTGCGGGCCGTGCGCCCGTTCCGGGCATGGCAGGCCCGGTCGGCCTCGCCGTCGTAGGCTTCGACCTCGGTGATCCTCGCCGCCCTGACTCCCTCCTGCGTCAATCGGACAAGGTACTTGCCAAGCAGGCTTCGCGCCAATGCCACGGTGTCCCGCGACAGCAGCGGTTTTGCTTTGATCCGGCGCGGTAGGCGACTTCTGTTGGGAGTCATCAGATCCGTCACAACACGAGAAACGATGTCCGGCCCGAGACAATACTGCATTTCCGGCCGGTCTTTCCCCCGGCCTTGAGCACAGCTTCCCATCCGGATCGGCGCTCCGCGCTTCGCCAGGCCCTCAGGCTCTGCATCATCGACGGGGTCGCCTCAAGTCCGCTGTGCTATCTCTGGCTGCCGGGCAATTTCATTGTCGCCGCCCTGCTCACCGGGCTCTACGGCCTGCCGGAGGCCGCCTACGGGCTGATCGCCTCGATACCGTTCTGGTGCAATTTCCTCCAGATATTCATCACGCCGGCGCTCGCCCATCGCTTCCACTCCAAGCACATCAACCTCGCGGCCGCCTGGAGCAACGCCACCGTCTGGCTGGCCATGGCCGTGGCGCTGGCCTGGATGCCGCGCGACAACCCCCGCGCCACCACGCCCCTCTTCGTCGCGTTCTTCTTCATCTTCAGCCTGCTCGCCTCGGTCAACAGCGTGGCCTGGAACGCCTGGACCCAGGAATGGTCGCCGGAGCGGATCCGGGGAAAATATTTCGGCCGCCGCAACGGCATGATCCAGGGCGTGACCATGGTCTTCCTTCTGATCGTCTGGGGCGTCTTCGCCCATTACAAGGGCTCCCTGCTCGCGATGCAGGCCATTATCGTCGGGAGCGTCGCTTTCCGGGTCTGGGCTATCGTGGCGCAGCATCGGCTGCATTGCGGCCCCGCCAGCCCCGCGCCCATCCTCAGGCTTCCCTGGAGGGAGCAGATCCAGACCGTCCTGCGCTGCCGCTCGCTGCTCATGTTCATCGCCTTCAGCTCGGTCTGGGGCTTCGCGTACAACAGCCTCGGGCCCTTCTACCCGGTGTTCATGTACCGGCAGCTCGGCATGTCGCTCTCCGCGGTCTGCCTGTTCATCATCCTCAACACCATCAGCGCCGCGGTGACCATGCCCACCTGGGGCAAGCTCCTCGACCGCTTTGGCAACAAATCGGTCATGGCCGCCGCGGTTCTCCTCTGGCAGGCGCAGTACCTCGTGTGGATGTTTCTCGACCGGGGCAACTCCTGGCTCCTCTACGGGCTCTGGCTCTGGAACGGGTTCACCTGGGCCGGCTTCACCCTCGGGCTGTTCAACATGCTCCTGAAGCTCATCCCTCCCGAGGCCAAGGCCATGGCGATCGGCGTCAACACCGCGGTCACCTCCTTTGTCACCGCGGTCGCGCCCATCATCAGCGGCGCGGCGATCACCTACGCGATCCACCGGGGCTGGGATCCGATGAGGGTCTATCATTATGCGTTCGTCATCCAGATCGCCCCGGCCTTCCTGTCCTGCCTGATCCTCCTGCGCGTCGAGGAGCCCAAGGCCCGCTCGCTCTCCGAGGTCTTCGGCGCCATGCGCAACATCCGCACCCTCGACGCCATGCTCGGCCTCACCTTCATCGGCAACTACGTCTTCGTGAAACCCCTCCGCAAGAACTCCCGCTGATGCCTTCCCTCCATACCCTCACCGGCAACCTGCTCTGGGAGCAGACCCTCTGCTTCGACTCCTGGGAGCCCGGCCGCACCCAGCGCGCCCGCTCGGCCTCCTTCCAGGCCGGGGGCAAGGGCGTCAACGTCTCCCGCATGCTCGCGAGGCTCGGCACTCCCGCGGCGGCGCTCTGCCTCCCCGGCGGCGCCACCGGCGCGGAATGTGAATCGTGGATACGCGCCCGGGGCATTGACTGCCGCGCCTTCCGCGCGGCCGCGCCCACCCGGACGGGCCTCGTCGTCCGCGCGCCCGGCCGCGCCGAGACCACGTTTCTTGGACCCGACTCCCCCGTCGATGCCGCGGCGGCCGCCGCCTGCGCCGCCCACCTCGACGCCTGCCCGGCCGGCGACGTCCTCGCCGTCTGCGGAAGCATTCCCGGCTGGGCGGCTCCCGCCTGCGAGCCGCTCCGCACGGCGTTCGCCCGCTGGATCGGCCGCGGCCCGCTTGTCGCCGACACCTACGGCCCCCCGCTGGCGTGGCTCGCCGGACAGCCGCTCGCCTGGATCAAGGTCAATCGCGCCGAGTTCGAGGGCCTGTGGCCCGAGGGCGAGCGTGCCGAGCCAATCGCCGCCCGCCTCGCCGCCGCGCTCAGGCGCTGGCCCGCCCGGGCCTGGATCGTCACCGACGGCCCCCGGCCGGTCTGGCTCGCCGCCGAGGGCCGCCCCCCCGGCGCCTTTGCACCCCCGCCCATCGCTGAAGTCTCCGCCACCGGCTCCGGCGACGTCCTGCAGGCCTGCCTAATCCATGCGGTCTTCTGCAACGGCCTGTCCCTTGCCGAAGCGCTTCCCCGGGCGCTTCCCTACGCCGCCGCCAACGCAGCCTCCGCAGGAATTGCCGATTTCCCCCTGCGGGGCCTCCCCGATTTGGGCTCCGGCCCCCTCTGACCGGGTTTCCGTCCGGGGCCCCGGTCTGCGGTTTCCCGAGGTGCCGGATGGTCATGGAGATTCGCAGGTTGTTCTTCGGCCCAACTTAAGCCTTGCCTTGCTTCACGGCGCCCCTCTTATTTCGCGGTTTCATTCATGAAAGCCACTATCAAGACCCAGGGCCAGCAGTTCTCCGTTTCGGAGGGCGACGTCCTGATCGTCAACCGTTATCCGAAGACCGAAGCGGGAGCGACGGTTGAGATCAAGGAGGTCCTCACCGCGGGCGAAGGCGACTCGTTCAAGGTCGGTACGCCTTTCCTGTCCGACGCCACCGTCACCGCCAAGATCCTAGAGAACAAACGCGGAAAGAAGGTCGTCGTCTTCAAGAAGAAGAAGCGCAAGGGCTACGAGCGCAAACGCGGCCACCGCCAGGAGCTGTCGGTGATCAAGATCGAGTCCATCAAAGCTTAAGGAGATTTTCCGCCATGGCACATAAGAAAGGCCAATCCACCACAACCAACGGGCGTGAGAGCCGGGCGCAGCGCTTGGGCATCAAGAAATTCGGCGACCAGTCGGTGATCGCCGGCAACATCATCGTCCGCCAGCGCGGCACGAAGATCCACCCCGGAAAGAACGTCGGGATGGGCCGCGATTTCACCCTCTTCGCCCTCAAGGACGGAGTGGTCAAGTTCGACAAGGCCCACCGCCGGATCAGCGTCGAGGCCTGACGGCCGCTCGCCAGACTTCCCCTTTCACGCGCAGCCACCCGGCTGCGCGTTTTTTTTGCCCGATTTCGGCGTGCGTTCGCCGGATCGTTCCCTAGGCTCCAGGCACCATGTCGGACCGCCTGCAGGAACTCCTGCGCCAGAAGGCCTTGCTCAAAGAGCAGAGCGACTGGATCGACGGCCAGATCGAGGCCGAGCGCGCCCTCATGGCGTCCGAGCAACCTGTCCCCAAGGCGGTCTCCGAACAACCTGTCCCTGCTGCGATCACGACATTGGAGCCCCCCCCAGCTCCCTCCTCCGCTTCACTGGAGCCGGAAGCGATCTATCAACAGTATGGCAACGATCCGCAGGCCGCAGGAGCAAGCGCCAGGCGCGGCTGCTTCATCGCCTTCTTCGCGGTGATGCTGATCCTCGCCGCCTGCGTGGGCGCGATCTACCTTTTCTACTCCCGGCGCTGAGTCCGCCGTTCAATTCGCGACCGGATAACTACCCAGCCATTTCACCATCGGGCAGAACCGCCGCAGCTGGCGGACCGCGTCCTGCATCGCCGCATCCTGGTAGTGGCCCGTCACGTCGATGAAAAAATAATAGTCCCACGGACGCTTCTTGCTGGGGCGCGACTCGACCTTCGAAAGGTTGATACCCCGCTTCGCCATCGGGAGCAGCATCTTCAGCAGCGCGCCGGGATGCGACGCCGCATCGTCCCCAAGGGAGATCAGGAAACTGGTCATGTCGCGCCCGCTCCCGGCCGAGCCCGAGGCGTGCTTTCCGATCACGAAGAAGCGCGTGGTGTTGTCCGATTTGTCCTGGATGTTCGCCTCGACGACGGGCACCCCGTAATACTCGGCTGCCATCGGGCTCGCGACCGCGGCCGCGCCGGGGTTCTTTCGGGCGATCTGCACCGCGCTCGCCGTGCTGGCCGACTCGACGATCTGCGCGTGGGGCAGGTGCCGCTGCAGCCAGAGCCGGCACTGGGCCAGTGCCTGGTCCTTTGAATACACCTTGGTGATCCGCTCGATCGAAGAGGTCGAGATCAGCGCGTGCGCGATCTCGAGATAGATCTGGGCGACTACCTTGAGGTCCGAATCGACAAAAAGGTCCAGGGCGTCGCGCACCGAGCCCTCGGTCGAGTTCTCGATCGGGATCACGCCGTAGTCCGCCTCGCCTTTTTCCACCGCGGCGAAGATGTCCGAAGCCGCGGGGAATCCGACGTAGTCGACGCTTGCGCCGAATTTCCTCATCGCCGCCTGGTGGGTGTTGGTCGCCTCGGGCCCCAGGTAGGCGATCTGCAGCGGCTTCTCCAGCGCGATCGCCGCCGACATCACCTCGCGATAGATCGCGCGCACGGCCGCATCCTTCATCGGGCCACGGTTCTGGGCGCAGACCTTGCGGAGAACCTGGTCCTCCCGCTCCGCCACATAGATGCGGCCCTCCCTGGTGCGCTTGAGCCGGCCGATCTCTCTCGCCACCGCCAGCCGCTCGTTCAGCAGCTCGACGATCCTCGTGTCCAGCTTGTCGATCTTCCGGCGCAGTGTGTCGAGACTCATGGGGGTAACGGGGTCACGAAGCCGGCGGCGCCTCCAGCGAGCCGACCGCCGCCCCTGGCGCGGGATCGGCCGCCTGTTCGAGCGAAAGCTGGGATCCGTTCTCGTCGGCTAGGCCCATGTCGCGGTCGGAGGGCTGCCTGCCGTCGGTGGACTGCTTGAGCCAGTCGTCGATCTGCCGGTGGGACAGCACGTCCGACGCCGGTAGCTCGTCGAGCGAGCGCACGCCGACGAACTCCAGGAACGACTCCGTCGTTCCATACTGGATGGGCCTGCCCGGCAGATCCGCACGCCCGACGACTTCGATCAGCTCGCGTTCCAGGAGCCGGTTGATCCCGGCCTCGGCCGAGACGCCTCGGATGTGCTCGATCTCGGCGCGGGTGACCGGCTGGCGGTAGGCGACGACGGCAAGCGTCTCCATCGCCGACTGGCTCAGCTTCAGCGGCGGCGGCTCGTTGCGGAGCAGCCGCACCCAGCGTGCAAACCGCGGCTGCGTCACCATGCGGTAGCCCTCTGCCGTCTCGACGATCGTGAAGACGTCGTCGGAAGCTTTGACCTCGAGAATGATCTCGTCCATCGCCTCCCAGATCTGCGCTGCCGTCACCAGCGAGGGGACGTCCTGGTAAAGTTCGCCGTCGAACTCGCCCTCGTCGGGCACCTCGGCGACCTCAGCGGGAGGCGCGGACGGAACCGCCGCGGGCACGGCCGCCTCCCCCCCCTGCTCCGGGGCCTTCCCCGCCGCCGCGTCGCCAGCCTGCGCCGCCGCGAGGCTCGCGTGGAAACGCGTGAGAGTCTCCTGGATATCCTTGGTTGAAAGCGGCTGGCTCGAGGAGAACAGCAGTGCCTTCAGGACTTTCTTGAGGTTGAACGCCATGCGAAAAAGCCTCGTCTGTTTGCGGCCTGGCGGCCGTCGAAGCAACCACGAAAACGGGATGCGTCCTCAGCCCTTGAGCTCCGCGATCACCTGGATCTCGGTCGTCGCGTTGCGAGGCAGGCCCGCCACCACCACCGCGGCGCGCGCGTGCTTCCCCTCGTCGCCAAAAACCTGCACAAGAAGGTCGGAGGCCCCGTTGATCACCGCCGGGCTCTCGGCAAAGCCGCTGATCCCGTTGACGAATCCGCTTACGAACACGATCCGCTTGATGGCGTCGAGGCTGCCGGCCTCGGCGCGGAGGTTCGCCAGCGTGTTGAGCGCGCACACCCGCGCCGATTCGCGGGCCGTCTGCACCGTCTGCTCGCGTCCCACCTGACCGGTATGCGTGAGCTGGCCGCCCAGCATCGGGAGGGTGCCCGAGCAATGGAGCAGATTGCCCGCGCGGACGACGGGGACGTAGCTGCCGGCCGCGGGGGGCGGCTCGGGGAGCGTGAGGCCGAGTTCTGCAAGGCGCGCTTCAGGATTCATGCGCGCCACCCTACTGCCTCCTCCTCCCCGGTTCAAGTGGAGAGCCGCGCAAAATCCTCACTCTCCCGCAGTCTGACGGCCGCCCGCTACCGCCGGCTCCCACACGCCAAGCGCGCGAGGTACAGCAGCGCCATCGCCGCGGCAAACCCGCCGCCCAGCGAGCCGCCGCCGCCGGAGGAGGAGCTGGCCGTCGTGGAGGCCGAGCCCGAACTCGTGGTGCTGCTCGAGGTCGTCGTGCTCGACGAACTGCTGGTCGAGCTGCTCGATGACGAGCTCGAAGTGCCCGCGCTCAGCGAGAGCGTCGTCACCACCCCCGCGGAGGTGACGACCCGGATCGCCGCATTGCCCGTGTCGGCCACATAGAGGTTGCCGGAGGAGTCGAATGCGATCGCCTTGGGCTGATTGAAAAGCGCCGCCGTGCCGGTCGCATCCTCAAGCCCGGCGACCGTCGGCAGCCCCGCGAAGGTGGTCACCACGCCAGCCGAGGTCACCTTGCGGATCGTGCTGTTTCCCGTGTCGGCGACAAAGAGATCGCCCGACGTGTCGAGCGCGAGCCCCGAAGGCTGGTTGAACATTGCCGAGCCGCTCGTGCCGTCGGAGTAGCCGCTCAGGCCGGCCACGCCCGCCAGCGTGGTCACGACGCCAGCCGAGGTCACCTTGCGGATCGTGTTGTTCGTCGTGTCAGCCACGTAGACGTTCCCGCTGCTGTCGACGGCAACGCCGGTCGGATAGTTGAATCGCGCTGCCGTGCCGGTGCCGTCGGTCGAGCCCAGCGAACCGGCCCCGCCCGCGAAGGTGGAGACCGTGCCCGACGAAGTCACCTTGCGGACCGTGTGGTTGCTCGTGTCGGCTACGTAGAGGTTGCTCGAGGAGTCGATGCAGAGCGCGCTAGGATATGAGAAAGTCGCCGCGGTCCCCGTGGCGTCGGTGTTGCCGCGGCTGCTCGTGTTGCCCGCCAGCGTGCTCACCACGCCGCTGGTGGTGATCTTGCGCACCGTGGAGTTGGAGGTGTCCGCGACGTAGACCGCGCTCGTCGTTGCCGCGATTCCCGTCGGCCCGTTGAATCGCGCCGCCGAGCCGGTCGCGTCGGTCGTCCCAGCCGTGCCGCTTGCCCCCGCGAGGAGCGTGACGACCCCCGCCGAGGTCATCTGGCTCACCGTGTCGTTGGTCGAGTCGGCCACGTAGATGTTGCCCGAGGAGTCGATCGCGATTCCTGCCGGATGCGGGAGAATCGCGGTCGCCACCGTCAATGCCGTCGAGGAGCTCGTCACGCTTCCGTCGACCACGACACGATAGAGGTACCCGTTCATCGAGGAGGTCGCGCCGGTGATCGTCAGTGTCTTGGTTGCCGTCCCGCTGTAGGTGCTCCCGTCGCTGATCGAGGTCCAGGTGGAGCCGCTGTCGGTCGAGACCTGCCACTGGTAGGTGCTCCCCGTGCTCGTCGCCGCGATCGTCACGCTATGGCCTGTGGTCACCGTGGCCGAGGTGGGCGTCGAGACCGTCGCGCTGCTGGTCGTCGTCGATCCGCTTGAGGAGCTGGACCCGATCGTGAGGGTGACCGTCGTGCTCGACGTGTTGAGGGTGGCCGACACGCCCGAGGCGAGCGTCTGGCTGTACGAGACGGTGCTGAAAGAGCCGCTGATCGAGCCCGCCGTGAGCAGCGTGTAGGTGCCCGCCGTCGGGGAGCTGCTTCCGGGGTTGATGACAAGCGTGCCGCCGAGCGTGGCCCTGCCGCCGACGGTGAGCCCCGCGGTGAGGGAGGAAAGCGAGATCGTTCCCGAGTTGGTGAGGGTCTTCAGGGTTGAGGCCGACGGGACCGCCCAGGTGCTGGTGGAGTCGATCGTCAGCGAGGCGCTGGTCGTGGCCCCGTTCAGGTAGGAGCTGTTCTTCAGGACGGCGCTGACCGTGCTGATGCTGTCGGCCGTCATGCTGCCCGTGAGCGTCTGCGCGCTCGCGGTGAGGGTGATCGTGCCCCCATTGGAGCCGCTCGTGCCCCAGCTGTCGGCTGCCGCGCTGGCGATCACGCCCGACGTCGCCGTGCAGTTCACGCCGTTGAGTGTCACGAGGCCCGTGCCGTTCGTCACATAGATGAGCGGGCCGACCGCGGCCGAGAACGTGCCGCCGGTCATCGTGAACGATCCCGTGGTCCCGTCGGCATCGCCCGACGTGCTCTGGTAGATCATCACGCCGCGCTTCTTGGCCCCGGACAGCGAGGAACCGGTGATGATGATGCTGTTGGCCCCCTCGATCACCGCGCCCTCCGAGCCGGTCGCGCTCATCGTCGCGCTCGACACGGTGATGGTGCCGGTCGAATAGATCGCGGGCGAAGTCCCCCCCGTGGTGACGATCGTCCCGCCGGTCACCGTCAGGTAGCCGCCGCCGCGGTCGGTCGCGAGAGCGCCCGAGCTCGAGCCCGCCGTGTTGATGTCGACGTTGTTCAGGATCAGGGTGCCGCCGCCGCTGGCCATTGCTCCGTGGCCTCCGTCGGCGGTCGCCCTGATGGTCGTGTTGGTGATCGAGATAGTCGAGGTGCCGTACGCAAAGATGCCGTTGGCTCCCGTTCCGGTCGTGCTCACCGTGCAGCTCGAGACGGTGACCGTGCCCGTGGCCGCGAGGATGCCGCCGTTCAAGCCATAGAAGCTGCTGTTGTCCTGTGACGAAGTGTTGCCGCTCGTTGTGACCGTGCAGTTGGTCATCGTCAGCTTGCCGCTGTTCGTCACAAGCACGCCGGAGGTGTCGGCGGCTGTCGCCGTGTAGCTCTGGTTCGAGAGGGTTGCCGTTCCGCCGCTCAAGGTGTACGTCCCGTAATAGGTGACGGCGCCGGCGGGAAGCACGGCGGCGAGGAAGAGCGTCACCGCCGCCAGGATGCCGGACGGCCTTGGGAGAGCGCGGGGGGGGGGAGCGGGATCATCATGAGGCGGGATGATAGCGGGGCCGCGATTAAGAGTGCATTAAGGCGGGATGCTTTGGCCCCACCCGGGCGCCGGGCCCTTCTTCATCATTTCTTAACGCTCCCCACGCTAGGATTGCTTTCATGGGTACGGATTCGCACCTTCAACTGGCTTCCGCCGCGCTGCGCGCTCGCAGCCCCGCCCCCCTCATGCGAATCCTCCTGATCGAAGACGAACCCCGCCTGCTCCGCAGCCTTCAAAAGGCCTTGAGGGAATCGGGCTACTCGGTCGACGCCGCGGAGGACGGCTCGACGGGCCTCTACAAGGCGCTGAACTTCGACTACGACGCGGTCGTGCTCGACGTGATGCTTCCCGGGATCGACGGATGGAAGGTCCTCGACGGGATCCGCGAGCACAAACGCACCCCGGTGCTCATGCTGACGGCCCTCGACTCCACGCAAGACCGGGTCCGGGGGCTCGACAGCGGCGCCGACGACTACCTGCCAAAACCGTTCGACCTCTCGGAGCTCTTCGCACGGATCCGGGCGCTCATCCGGCGCTCCGCGGGCCAGACCAACGTGGTCATCGATCTCGGTGCCGCCACCGTCGACACGCGCGCGCGGACCGTCACCCGCGCCGGCCTGCCCGTCCCTCTGACCGCGCGCGAATACGCGATTCTGGAATACCTCGCGCTTCACCGCGGCTCCGTCATCTCGCGGACCACCCTCTACGAGCACCTCTTCGACGAGAACGACGACTCGCTCTCGAACCTCGTCGACGTCCACATCTTCGGCATCCGGAAAAAGCTAGGCTACGACCTGATCACCACTCGCCGCGGGCAAGGCTACTGCATCGAGGCCGGAGCCCCTCCCCCGACATGAGCCATTCCCTGCGCTGGCGCCTGCTCGGGTGGATCGCCCTGCTCCTGGTCGGAATCCTCCTCGGTTTCGGGATCACCGCCTACCAGCTCAACCGCCTGGAGCGGCTCCGCCGCCTCGATGACGAGCTGTCCCACCGCGTGGCGACGCTCGCCGACGAACTGCGCGGCCGCGTGGGCGGCCCGCCGGGCCAGTGGCGCCGGATTCCGCCCCCGAAGCCCGGAACCGTCCCGCCCAAGAAGCCTGCCGTCGAGCGCACGGCCGCCGATGACATGCCCGGACTCCAGCCGGACGGCCCGTTCCCTGAAGGCCCGCAGCCCGAGCCGCCCGAGGCCAATCCCCAGTTGCGCGCCTTCCAGCCCTCTTTCCCGACAGCCAGCCTGTTCGACGAGACCGAAGCCAGGGGCTATTATTTCAAGGTCTGGTCCGCTGCAGGCAATGTCCTCGCCCAGTCCGCCAACGCCCCAGCGGACGTCCCCGCGCCGCGCGCCGCGCGCACCGCGCGGATCACGACGACAATGCGCCTCGACCAGCGCGAGATGCGCGCCTTCACCGAGATGGGCGACTGCGTCCTCGTCGGCGTGCCGCTCGCCGCATACCGGCGCGACCTGGCCGCCTACGCCTTCTGGCTGACCCTCATCGGCGCCGGGGTCACGCTTGCCGGCGTCGGCGGCGGCTGGTGGGTCGTCAGCCGGGCCACCCGCCCGATCGAGCTCATGAGCGCCACGGCCTGCCGCATCTCGGCCGGCAACCTCGCGGAGCGCATCCCCGTCGACGGGCCGCGGAGCGAGCTCGGCCGCCTGGCCCAGGTGCTCAACGAGACCTTCGCCCGCCTCGAGACCGCGTTCGTCCGGCAGAGGCAATTCACGGCCGATGCTTCCCACGAGCTCCGGACGCCCCTCTCGGTGATCATCTCCGAGGCCCAGGTGTCGCTGGCCCGGCCCCGCAGCCCCGAGGACTACCGCGACACGATCGAAGTCTGCCTTGAGGCTGCCCAGCAGATGCGCCGCCTGAGCGACTCCCTGCTTGAGCTCGCCCGGTTCGACGCCGGCTCCGCCGGCCTCCGCTCCGTCCGCTTCGACATTGCTGAGACCGCCCGCTCCTGCGGCGACCTCCTCCAGCCCATGGCAGAGCAGCGCGGCGTCCGCCTGAGCTGCGATCCCGGGCCGGCTCCGGTCAACGGCGATCCCGACCGGCTCCGCCAGGTCCTCACCAATCTGATCGTCAACGCGATCGACTACAACCGCCCCGGGGGCGAGGTTTGCGTCAGAACCCTGCGGGAGGACGCCGGCTCCGTCGTCGAGGTCTCCGACACGGGCATCGGCATCGCCACCGAGGACCTCCCCCTCATCTTCCACCGCTTCTTCCGGGCCGACCGCTCCCGCTCCCATGCAGAGGGGCACACCGGCCTCGGCCTGGCGATTGCGAAGACGATCGTCGATGCCCACGGCGGCACCATCGATGTCGCCAGTCGCCTCGGCGAAGGCACGACGTTCACCATCCGGCTGCCCGCATGATTCCCGGCACGGCGGCGGCGCGCGCGGCCGCGCTTGTCCTGTCTACAGCTTCATAGTTTAGTCTCCGCAGCTGCACACACCTCCGCACCCAAGGACAGCCGCCATGACCATCAGCCAGCTCGCCCGCAGGCACGGTCTCTCCCGCGCCACCCTGCTCTATTACGACCGCATCGGCCTCCTCCGGCCCGACGGTCGTTTCGCCAACGACTACCGGCACTACTCAGCCGCCGCCGACCGCCGCCTCGCCGATATCCGCACCTACCGCCGCACCGGGCTCCCCCTGCGCGAGATCCGCCGGATCCTTGAGCGCCCCCGCAAGGATCTCGCCGCCGCCCTCGAACGCCAGCTCTACGACGTCATCGCCCAGATGGAGGCGCTGCGCGGGCGCCAGCGCCTCATCGTCGAGCTTCTCAAGAATCGCCGCCTCCTTGAGCGGGTCAGCGACATGAACAAGGATCGCTGGGTGAAGATCCTGCGCGCCTCTGGCTTCACCGACGAGGATCTCGGCCGCTGGCACCGCGACTTCGAGCGCACCGACCCCGAATACCACGAGCGCTTCCTCGTTTTCCTCGGCCTGCCGCCGGAGGAGATCCGCCGCATCCGCGAGCGCTCACGCGCCTCTCCCTGAAACGGCGGGAGCTACCGGGGCGCTCCGAGCGCCGCCTCGAGCGCGGCCAGTTTCGCGAGATCCTTCACTCCGGGCGACCGCTCGATCCCGCTGTTCACATCGACAAAATCCGCGCCGCTCTCCCTCACCGCTGCGGCGATGTTCTCCGGGCCGAGGCCCCCGGCCAGGATCCAGGTCTTCGCCGGATGCCCTTCGCGGTGGCGCCGAAATTTCCCCCAGTCGGCCGTGCATCCCGTCCCGCCGAACTGGTCGGCATTGAACGCGTCGAGCAGGAACGCGTCGACCATCCCGAGAAGCGCCTCGGGCACGTCGTCCGCCGCCGCGAGCCGCGGAGCCAGCCAGAGCCGTTTCCTCCCCGCCAGCCGGACCCATGCCGCCGCCGCTTTCGCTCCGGTCTCCGGATCGAAATGTATCTGGACCGCGTCAAAACCCCCGCCGAGGATCGCCTCGAGTCCTTCGAGGGACGGCGCAACGCACACCGCCACCGCGGGCTTCGCCGGCAGATCCGGGCGCATCGCCGCAAACCGCTCCAGCGTCACCCGCCGCGGCGACTGCGGGTGGAGGACAAATCCCAGATAGTCGGCGCCCGCCGCCGCCGCCTTCGCGGCGTCCGCCGCCGAGGTGAGCCCGCAGATCTTGAGGCGGATTCCGTTGATCATCGCGCCCGATCAATGCACGGGAGTGGACGGAAGAGAAGCCTTCTTGCGCCCGGCCTCACGCCCTGGCCAGTTTCCTGAGCAGCGCATCCATCAAGCCGTCGAGCGTCGGCGGCTTGGCCTCGAAATCCACCTTCAGCCCGGCCTGCCTCATCGCCTCGCTCGTGGCCGGCCCGAGGCTCCCTGCAAGCGGCTGCCGCGCGCCTGCGGAACGCTGCAGCTCAGCCGCCTGCGCGGCGAAGGACTGCACGGCCGAAGCGCTGGCGAAAAGCACAGCGTCGGCGCCGCCGGCCCGGAAGGCCTCGGCCGCCGCATCGCACCCGACGCTCCGTCGGACGTTCTCGTAGACCTGGAACTTGTCGACGATGGCCCGCCCCGCCTCGAGGCGCTTCACCAGCGCATCGCGGTTCAGGTTTCCCGTGACCACGAGGACCTTCGCGTTGTCGAGGCTCCCCGTGGCGATGAGCGCCTCCCCCAGCGCCTCGGCCGTGCTATCCTCCGGGCAAACCTCGACCTCGAGGTGCCATTCGCGCACGGCCTGCGCGGTCGCCTCGCCCACGCACGCGACCCGCATCACCCCCATTGTCCGGATGTCGGGGAACGCCTTCCGGAACAAGGCGAAGAAGTGCCGCACCCCGTTGACGCTCGTGAACACGATCCAGTCATAGCGTCCGATCTCCAGAAAGACCTCCTCGACCATGTCGCGCTCGATGACGGGTTTCACCTCGATCAGCGGCAGCAGCAGCACCTCGGCGCCGTGCTCTTCGAGCCGCTCCTGCCATTCGCCGGCCTGGTCCTTCGGCCGGGTGACGACGACGCGCCTGCCCGCGAGCGGGCCCGCCTCCCCGGCGACAATTTCGACGGCCACGCCCGCCGCCGCCAGGCTCCGCAGTTCCCTCCCGCATCCCGCGATCAGCGGATCGCCCTTCTTGAGGCGCACCACGCGCCTTCCCGCCTTGCAGCCCGCCGCCAGGAGCGCCGCCACGTCGTCGGACGCGGTTCCCTGACCGCCGACGGAGCGCCGCTCGCATCCCGCCGGAGCGAGTTTCAGCAGCGCCGAATCGGGGGCCAGATCGTGCACGATCAGATCGGCGGCGCCGATCAACTCCTTCGCCACGGCGGTCACCCTGCCCGGGACGCCTGCACCAAGACCGACGAATTCAACGACGTTTCTGCTCATGGATGTTAGGGCAACCATGATCCCCCTCCCTCCGCCGGCAGGCAAAGCCTTTTCCCGGGGAATCCGGCGATTTTCCGGACCCGGCTTCTCCGGCTTGACGACCCCCTCCCCTCCCCGCGTAACTGGCGGCTGACCGGCGCGTCCCCATTCCATGACCTCTCCCACGGAAACCCCCGCCTACAACGCCGTCCTCATCGGTCGCGAGGAAATCAACGCCCAGTTGTTCGTGCTCCGCGTCAGGCCCGATGCCGACGTGTTCAACTTCAAGCCGGGCCAGTTCGCCGTCCTCGGCCTCCTCGGCCGCGAGGCCCGCGTCCCCGAGGCGGACGATGAGGAGCCGGCGTCCGATCCGGAGAAGATCATCCGCCGCGCCTACAGCATCGCGTCGTCCAATGTCGAAAAGAGCTACCTCGAGTTCTACATCACCCTTGTCACCAGCGGCCAGCTCACGCCCCGCCTCGCCGCCCTCAACTACGGTTCCAGGCTTCTCCTCGGGCCGAAACCGAGCGGCGGATTCACCCTCGACCGGGTCCCCGACGGCAAGGCCGTCCTCCTTATCGCCACCGGCACCGGCCTGGCGCCCTACATGGCGATGCTGCGGACGATGCTCGTCCACGACACCCGGCGCACGTTCATCGTGCTCCACGGCGCGCGCTACAGTTGGGACCTGGGTTACCGCGGCGAGCTCGAGAGCCTCGCCCGCCTGCGGCCCAACTTCATCTACATTCCCTCGATCACCCGCCCGGACGAGGATCCCCATTTTCACGGCAACGTCGGCCGCGTCCAGTCGCTCCTCGACAAGGGCATCGTCGAAATGGTCGGCGGCGTGCCCCTCGATCCCTCGAGGATGGACGTCTTCCTCTGCGGCCACCCCGAGATGATCCGGGCCTCGAAGGAGAAACTCGCCGTGCGGGGCTTCAAGCCCGACCAAGGCAAGGAGACCGGCACCGTGCACGTCGAGGAATACTGGTGAGCCGGCCGCCCCGTCGCTATTCATGAATCTTTTCAAGTCGATCCTCGCAGTCTGCGCCGGCGTCCTCCTGCTCGCCGTCCTGTTCCTTCTCGGCATCGCTTTCGCCCTCAACCGCACCGTCTGCCGGCCGGAGTTTGCGCTCGTCGAGATCGACCGGGCCGACGCCGTTGGCGCCGGCCGCGAACTCGTCCTCCAGCGCATGCCCGCGCGAGCCCGGCCCTATGCGCCCGCCGTCGGCGCCACCTACGACGAACTCCGCCCCTGGATCCGCGGGCAGGTCCGCGCCGGCACTCCCCTTCTCTACGATTACCTTTTCGAACGCACCGATCGCCTGGTGTTCACCGTTTCCAGCGAGCCGGTCCGGAGAAGCCTGCGCGAACACCTCCTCCGGCAGATCCTCGAGCAGCCCCCCGCCGATTTTGCCCAGGTTCCTCCGGCCGAGCTCCCCCGCATCGCCGAGGAGGCGGCTGACAAGATGATTGCCAATCTCAAGATCCGTCCCGAGTACCAGTTCGATTCGGCGACAACGCGCCTCAAGTGGCAGGAGATGCTCGAACGCGCCCAAACCCTCGTTCACCGGGGGCGGCAGGCGACCCGGGTTCTGATCGGCCTGGGCATCGTGCTCGCCGCTGCGATCGTCCTCCTCCGCGGGTCGCTCTTCGGGCTCTCCGTCGTCTTCATCGTCTCCGGCGTCGCCGGATACGCAGGCTACCTGATGGCCGTCTCCGACATCCGGCTCCCCGTCGCCGCCGCTGCGCTTCCTGAGGGACTTCGCGCCTACGCCCCGCTTTTCTTCCGGCATGTGCTCGACCCGCTGGCCAGCTTCAACCTCTGGGTTCTCGCCTGCGGCGCCGTGCTCCTCATCGTCAGCTGGCTCCTCCATCGCGGTCGCGCCAAGCCCGGCGCCGATGGCGCCCGTTGAGGCGGCCCCTGACGAGAAGTAACGCATTACGTTACAAACCGGCCCCGCCCATTTTGTAACGCAATGCGTTACAAGCCGGCTGGGCTTCACCGCATTTCTATCCTGCACCGATCGATTCGCGGCGGGGCGCCGCGACCCCGGTGGGTGCGCCCCGTGAGCCGCTCTCCGCTCGCTAGCCGCTGCTCGTTGCTTCCTTCCCAATTACCTGCCGAAGAATGATCCGGCGGCCGCTTTCAGGCTGGCTTGGCCGACGATCTTCCAGAACTCGGAGGCGTCCGGCTGGGATACCTTGCCCTTCACGACGAACTTCGAGTTCATCAGCGAATAGCCCTTGGCGTCGGTCTCGCTGCCCAGCAGATAGAGCCGGCTGAGGATCACGGCCATGTTGTCCTTGCCCGCGAGCTGCATTTCGACCCGGAGAGGCTGGTCCATGATGCTGACCTTCTTCTGATGAGTCACCGTGCCCGTCCCCGTCAGATGGATGATCGGCGAGATGAACTCCAGCGAGGTCATCCTTATGTTCAGGTCGGCCCCGCGCTCGGCGTGCACCGCGAACTGGTCGAACTTCATCTCATTGAGCAAGCCGGCGAGCTCGCCGCTCGCCGCCGTCGTCGCCGAGCCTTTCAGCGCGCTGATGAGCCCCAGCACGGTCGAGGCCGCGCTGGCGACCTCGCCCTTGCTGCCGAGCGCCCGCAGCACGCCCTTGCCGCCGGTGACATCCACTTTCCCGCGCGTATTCAGCGGAAGATCGTTGAGATCGGCTCCCTCTCCCTCGATCTGGGCGTCGACGGCAACCTTGCTCTCGAGCATCGGCGTCTCTCCGGGCTTGGCCGCCCGCAGGAACTCGCCGATCTCGAATCCCGGGATCTTGACCGAGGCCTTGAGCGCAAAGGGCTTCTCCTTGCCGGAGGCGAAGGTCAGGGCTCCCGACACCTTGAAGGCGTCCTTCTTCATCCTGCCCTCGAGACCGTCGATCGCCAGCCGGCTGTCGTCCGCCGTGATTCTGCCCTGGATCGCGCTCACGTCGAAATCCTTGCCCATCGTTATCTGCTTGAGGTCGACGACGAACGCGCCCGAGAGCCCCTTCCACGGCGATTCCGTCGCCGCCGGGCTTTCCGCCGCCGCGGCATTTGTCGTCGCGGTAGCGGCCGCCGTTGCCACGGCAGTCGGAGCAGCCGCCTGGGCGGCCGGCGCGGACTTCACGGCAGCCGCCGGCTGTTCAGACGTTTTCGCCGTTTTGGTCTCGGCGGCGGGTGCCTGCGGAGCCAGCGCCGTGAGGGCCATGAAATCGTCGACCGCGATGAGCTGGCTGCTCAGCTTCCCATCGAAAGACAGCGTCTTGTCCGTCCGCCGGAAGCTTCCCTCGAAGAGTGCGTCGGACTTCCGCTTTCCCGCAGTCAGCGCCACGGGCACCGAGATCCTCCCTGTGCTGAGATCCGTCCTCACCGCGGCATCGAGCCCGAGGTCGAAATCCCCGAAAGTCTGGCCGCCCTTGCGCGCGGCCAGTTCGCGCAACGCGAATGCGACCTTTGCGTTGATCGACTCGCCGGTGGACATCTCGACCGTGCCGGTGGCCTTGCCGCGCCCCAGCACTCCGAACGAGGCGGCCAGCACGGGCTGCCCGCCGAGGGCCGCCAGGTCGGCCTCCAGGTTCACGTGGGCCGAGGCTTCGAGCCGGGACCCACGCCTTCCCTTTCCGTCGGCGGTCATCCTCGCCAGCAGCGTCTTGCCCTGTCGCAGCTCGAGCCGCCGCAGTTCGCCCGAGAACACGTCACCCTGCCGGCCCGCCGAGAAATCGAGGTCCGCGTCGATCCCCTTCACGAGCGCCTGCCCGTCCATCGCGAGCCCGATTCCCCGCAGCGTCAACGGCGCCACCGTCTTCACCGAAAGATCGTCGCCGCCCGGGAAGGTCACCTCGACGGACATTCCGGCCAACGAACCCTCAAGCTTCGCGCCCGGGAGAGCCGTGTCGGCCCATGCCGCCGGGATCTCTCCGAATGCCGCGCGCAATGCCGGCGACGCCGGCTCGGCCCCGGCCGCCCTCACTGCCGCCAGGTCAACCGTCAGCGGCTGGAGCGTTGCCACCTGCGCCAGGAGCGCGCTCTTCCCGCGTCGCATCGTCGTCGAGAAATTCTCCACCCGCAGCGTCCGGCCCTCGAGCCGCCCCGCGATGTCCGACTCGATGTCCAGCACCCCGGGGTCGAACGGAAGCAAAGCGCGATGCACGCTCACCATCCGCTCGCGCAGATGCGCGGCGAACTTCACCGCAGGCGCGGCGCCGAGGTTCTCGATGTCCGCCGTCACCTCGCCGTCCACGCTGTCGCCGGCGGGGATCCGGAGCTTCAGGTCGGGAATGCTCGCCGATAGCTTGTCGCCCGCCGCCTCGAGCCGTGGACTCAGCGAGAGCGACAGCCCGTCGACGAGCACCCTCTCGCCGTCTTTCAAGACCACCTTTTCGAGCGTCACCGCACGCAGCGCCTTTACCCGCACCTGCGATCCCATCGCGTCGGTCTCGACGGACAGCGCCCCTGCGAGGGTGCCGCCTCCGATGGCGACGGGCTTCACGAACGGCTGCGCCCAGGCCAGCGGTACATTCTGCCACGACACCCGTGCGAGCTCCGAATCCGGCCGCCCGGGGAGCAGCCGATGGTCCTTCAAGCGGAAGGCGAGCGCCTGGCTTGTCACGACATCGAGGAGCGCCTGCCCGCCGTCGCGCGTCACATTGACGTCGAGCTTCTCAACCCGTGCGACGTCGTCCGCGAACTCGGCATCGACTGCCGCCCGGAAACCGATCGGGCCGACGCCGGCGAACTCCTGCCCGAGCTTCTCAAGCTGCGAGACCCGCCCCTCGACGCTGCCGCTCGCCGACGCCTTTCCGCTCGCCGGTTGGTACGAGAATTTGCCGGCGCCGTCCACGGCCAGCTCAGGAAGCCCGAGCCCGCTGAGCACCGGCGTGAGCACGTCGCGCCCGAGCGCCACGTGCCAGGATCCGTTGAGCTCCCGGCCCGCCTTCGCGAAAGTCACCTGCACCCCGCCCGTGGGCAGCGTCTGTCCGTCGCGAAGCACCGCGAGCTGCGCAGCGCAGATCTCGTCGGCTTCAGGCGACGGCTGCTCGGCGGTGAAGATGAGTTTCCACCGGTCCGGAGGCAGCATCGGGCCCTCCACCGCCGCCGTGCAGTCGACCGCAACGCTGGAGATCCTCCGCCCCGGGGTCATCTGCACCTGGAGAGTGCCCGAGGCGTGCGCCGCGTGCAAAGCCGCGCCGGCGCCGCTGTCGCTGAAATCCACCTTCCAGCCCAGCTTGCCGACCTTCCCTGCTTCGATCCCGCCGCCCTCGATGGAGGCTTCAACCGACTGCTGCGTCGAGAGCAGGGCCCTGGCCTGCACGTCGATCTTCTCCACCCGCACCTCGTATGGGAGCTCCGCGGGCCGCAGCAGGCCGAAGACCGCCGCGGGCTGCGCCGCCGGAGTCGGCGCGCCCGCCGGGGCGCCGGCGGCTGCCGTCTCTGCATTGCGAAGGTCGACCACGAGCCCCTTCACGAGGATGCGGTCGACGCTGACCCGCTTGTGCAGCAGGAAATCCAGCAGCCGGTATTCCACCTCCAGCCCCTGCACTGACGCCACCATTCCATTCTTCTCGACGCGCAGGTTCCTGATCTCGGCCGACGAAAAGCCGACGGCGAGCCGGCCCACCTCGATCGGGCAGCCGGCATACTTCGCGGCCAGACGGCGAGCCGCCGCGGTCTGCACCGCCGGGATCGCGGTCACGACCACGAGCAACGCCAGGATCAGCACCAGCCCACCCACAATCCATGCGCCTATTTTCAGTGCTTTCATCGGGAAAGGGTGGAATCGCATGATTCCGGCGTTCATTCGACAAGCCATTTCCGGCGATGTTCGCCCGGAACGGCTCATCACGAATGGAATCGGCGGCGCAGCCCGCACCGTGCGCGGGAGCTTCGCCGCGTCGTGCGCGCCTGAGATCCGGCCCGCTCAGGCGGACAGGCCTAGCTCGCGCAGGATCCGGTCCGCAGCGTCTCCAGGCCTCTCCCCGTCGCCGGGCTCCAGCGGCACGCACCGCCGCCCGGTCTTCTCATGAAACACGTGCACCGCGTCGCCCGCGACATGGGCCGCGAACGCCAGCTGGCATCCGCCGCCGAGTCGCAGCTGCAGCGCCCGCTCCACGGCGAGCTGCCGGCCCGTCGGCCCGTCGAGCACGGCGGCAAACAGAGCCTCCTTCTCCGCGCGGCATTCGAACGCGATCGCCGCCTGGCCCACCGCCGGGACCATTTCATCGACAGGGATCGGCCGGAATTCGAGGTCCGGCCAACCGGCGATCCCGAGCCTCTTGAGGCCGGCCGCCGCGAGCACCGTCGCCTCCGCCGCTCCCGAGGCCACCTTCTTCAGGCGCGTGTCGACGTTGCCGCGGATCTCCACGAAAGAGGACTCCGGATAACGCAGCGCGATCTGCAGGCGGCGGCGCGGGCTGCTCGTCGCGATTATGCGAGGCGCCTCCAGGCCGGCGCGCACCACCAGCACGTCGCGCGGATCCTCCCGAGGCAGGTAGCCGGCGATCGCAAGCCCGCCCGCTGGCTCGCTCGGCAGATCCTTCGCGCTGTGCACCGCGACATCGGCCCCGCCCCGCAGTAGCGCCTGCTCCAGTTCCGCGGTGAAAAGCCCCTTCCCTCCCTGCTTCTCAAGCGACCACTCCAGCTTCCGGTCGCCGGTGGTTACCACGCGCAGAAGCTCGCAGCCCGCGCCCGGGAACGCCGCCCGCAGGCGCGCCGCCGCAAGCTCGGCCTGGGCGAGGGCAAGGGGGCTCTTTCGAGTGGCGAGGACGATTCGGTTCACGCCGCGAAGGACGGAAGGCGCAGGAGCCGTGCCGGCCCCTGCGCCGCGATTGATTTCCTCGGTCAGTAGGCGGCCTGGACGCCCTTGATGTTCTTCTTCGTCATCCAGGGCATCATCGAACGCAGGCGCGCGCCGGTCTTCTCGATCGGGTGCTTGGCGCCCGCCGTCAGGAGCCGGTTGTAGTTCTTGAGCCCGCCCTTGTACTCCTTGACCCACTCGCGGACGAACTGCCCGCTCTGGATCTCCTTGAGGATCTTCTTCATTTCGGCCTGCGTCCGCTTGTTGATGATGCGTGGGCCGCGCGTGATGTCGCCGTACTTAGCGGTCTCCGAGACGGAGAAGCGCATCCCGGCGATCCCGCTCTCGTAGATCATGTCGCAGATGAGCTTCAGCTCGTGCAGACACTCGAAATACGCCATCTCCGGCTGGTAGCCGGCGGCGACCAGGGTCTCAAACCCGGCCAGCACGAGGTGGCTCGCGCCGCCGCACAGCACCACCTGCTCGCCGAAAAGATCCGTCTCGGTCTCTTCCTTGAAAGTCGTCTGGAGCACGGCCGCGCGCGTCGAGCCGATGCCCTTCGTCCAGGCCAGGGCCAGCTTTTTCGCCTTCCTCGACTTGTCCTGATAAACGGCGATGAGGGCCGGCATGCCCTTCCCCTCGGTGTAGAGGCGGCGCACCATGTGGCCGGGGCCCTTCGGGGCCACCATGATCACATCGATGTCCTTCGGGGGCTTGATCAGCCCGAAATGGATGCTCAGGCCGTGCGAGAAGAGCAGGCACTTCCCCGGGGCCAGATTCGGAGCGATGTCCTTCTCGTACACTCCGGCCTGCTTCATGTCGGGCAGCGCCACCATGATCACGTCGGCGCGCTTCACGGCCTCGCCGGTGTCATAGACCTCAAAGCCGTGCTGGGCCGCCACCGCGCGGGATTTCGATCCCGGGTAAAGCCCGATGATGACCTTGCAGCCGCTGTCCTTCAGGTTGAGGGCATGGGCATGCCCCTGAGACCCGTAGCCGAGCACGGCGAGAGTCTTGTTGGCGAACACGCCGAGATCGGCGTCCTTGTCGGTGTATACTTTTGCAGGCATGGGATGGATGGTTGATGGGTTGGTGTGCAGGCGCCCCGGTCCTCCGGGGCCTATTCCTAGGCGGTCGCCTCCGGAGTGTGGCGCTTCAGCGCCAGCTGGCCGGTCCGGGCCGACTCGAGGATTCCAAACGGTTCCACGAGCCCCAGGAACGCGGAGATCTTGTTCTCGTCGCCGGTGATCTCGATGATCACGTCCTTGCGGCCGACGTTCACGATCTTTGCGCGGAAGATGTCGCAGATCTGCATAATCTCGGGGCGTGTCGTGCTGTTCGCCTTGATCTTCACCAGGAGCAGCTCCCGGCTCACCGCCTGCCCCTCCTTGAAGTCGGTGACCTCGACGACGTTGATCAGTTTGCGCAGCTGCTTGATGCAGAGGTCGAGCGCCGTGTCGTCCCCTTTCAGGGCCACGGTCACGCGGGAAAGCGAGCTGTCGCAGGTCGGGGCGACGTTGAGGCTGTCGATGTTGAAGCCCCGGCCCGAGAACATACCGGCGATCCGCGCCAGCACCCCGAACTTGTTTTCGACGAGAACCGAGATCGTGTGTCTCATGTGAAATACGGCAAAGGGAGTCCGCGGGCGATATCCTTCCCGCCCTCCGCCCGCTGATGTCAGCGGAATCCGAGGGAGGGCGGCGCCGGTCGCCTGCAGCCTGGCGCTGTCTGGACGGCGAGGGACTCGAACCCCCGACCCCCTCGGTGTAAGCGAGATGCTCTAACCACTGAGCTAGCCGTCCTGACGGATTCGGCAGAAAAGCAGGCGCGCCACGGTGGAACAAGACTATATTCATCCGGAATGCCCTCGCAGCTCGGCCCAAAAATGGCATGAAAACCTCCCTTTCCAACTCACCATCAAATCCCGGGTTTTCCCCCGCATGTCGGGTGCAATGTACTTGCCCATCCGGGATTTCAACGCCAGAAAATTACCATCAAGTTCAGGCGATTCCATCGGTTGCAAAATCTGTTCCAGCAGGCCGGTTTACCGTCCTTTCATCCCCCAGGAGCCCAGGATCTTTTTCTTAGGCGAACTGCGATCCATCCGCCCTTCGTGCGATTTCTCAACCCAAGTTTGGCCCGATGAATCCGGCACGATCCGACTCCGCAAACCCATCCGATCCCGCGCGCGGCGTCGCGCCGGAGCAGGCCGTCTCAGGCGCCCCTGACATCGCCGGCGGGCCGTATGCGCGCATCATCGAGAGAGCCTTCGATCAGGCGCCGCATCTCGCCGGAGTGCTCCGGCTCGACGGCACCGTGCTGCATGCGAACAGGGCCGCCTGCGCATTCATCGGAGCCACGCCCGCTTCGGTGGTTGGCCTGCCCTTTTGGGAGGCTCCCTGGTGGCGCGACCTGCCCGAGGAACAACAGAAGCTCCGCGAGAGCGTTGCCCACGCCGCCCGGGGCGAGCCCTGGCGCTTCGAAACCTGGCATCGCGCTCCCGACGGCGTCCTGCATCCCTTCGATTTCGCAATCGTGCCCGTGCGCGACGGCGATCACGGAGTCATCGCTCTCGTCGTCCAGGCATGGAACATCGCCGAACGCCACCGCGCCTCGGAGGAGATCCGGCGGATCACCAACGAGCAGCAGACCATCCTGCACACGATCACCACGGGCATCTGCCTCGTGAGGGACCGCCGGATCCAGTGGTCCAATCCGGCTTTCGCCGACATCTTCGGCCTTCAGAGAGAGGAGGTGGTCGGCGTCGAGACCCTTCGGCTCTATGCCCGCAGCGACGACTACGAGCGCATCGGCCGCGAGGGCTATGCGCTGCTGGCCTCGGGCAAGGGGTTCACGACGGAAGCGCAGATGAAGCGCAAGGACGGGACCCTGATCTGGTGCGTAATCTCGGGACGGGCCGTCGACACCCTGCGCCCGGAATCGGGCAGCATATGGGAACTGCACGACATCACCAAGCGGCGGCAGGCCGAGGAAGCCCTCCGCAAGAGCCAGAACCGGCTCGAGGCCGCACAGGCGCAGGCCCTCATCGGAAGCTGGGATCTGGACCCAATCCGCGGCGACGGCTACTGGTCCGACGAGATGTTCCACCTCATGGGCCTCTCCCCGGAACTCGGCACTCCGAATGTGGAGGCATTCATCGAGATGATCCATCCGGAGGATCGCGACGCTCTCCTGAGGGCGCATGCGCTCACCATCAAGACGGGCGAGCATTCCACCATCGAGTGTCGCTCGAATCCCTCGTTGGGCCCCGTGCGCTACTTTTGCGCCAATATTCGCGGAGCAAGAGATGCTTTGGGCCACGTGGGGAACCTGATCGGCACCCTGCAGGATATCACCGACCGAAAGCGCGCCGAGCGCGAGCACGCCCAGCTCCAGGAGCAGCTGCAACAGGCGATGAAGATGGAGGCGGTAGGCAGGCTTGCCGGCGGAGTCGCCCACGACTTCAACAACCAGCTGACGGTCATCCTCGGCAACCTCGAGCTGATGCGCGACTCCATCCCCGACAACTCCCCCGACGCCGTCTGCCTCGCCGAGGCAACCCACGCCGCGGAGAGCGCCGCCTCCCTCACCCGGCAGCTCCTCGCGTTCTCGAGGCGCCAGATGATCGAGCCGAGGGTGCTCAACCTCAACGAGCTCGTCGAGAACCTGAAGAACATGCTCCGCCGGCTGATCGGCGAAGACATCATCCTCCAAACCGCGCTCGCCCCCGACATTGAGCCGGTCAACGTCGATCCCGGGCAGTTTGAGCAGGTGCTCGTCAACCTCTCCATCAATGCGCGCGATGCGATGCCCTCGGGAGGGCGCCTTGTCATCGCGACGGCCAACGTGGAGCTCGACGATTTCTATTGCCGGCTCCATGCGGGCGTGCAGCCGGGAAGATTCGCCATGCTCTCTGTGAGCGACACCGGGCAGGGCATGCCGCCGGAAGTGAGGGAGCACCTCTTCGAACCGTTCTTCACCACCAAGGCCCTGGGGCACGGCACAGGCCTCGGCCTCGCGACGACCTTCGGCGCCGTCAAGCAGTCCGGCGGAAGCATCGAAGTTTATTCGGAGGTCGGCCGGGGAACGACCCTCAAGCTTTACCTGCCCAAGGCTCAAGGCCCCATCGCCCCGCTTGTACCGAAGGCGAAACCGGCCGACTCACAGCGCGGCTCCGAGACGATCCTCCTCGTCGAGGACGATGCCAGCGTGCGCGCGCTCGCCTCCACGGTTCTGCGCAAGCACGGCTACAACGTCCTGGTCGCCGCCAGCGCCGCCGACGCCAGGGAACTCACGGAGAAGTTCACCTCTCCGGTCGACCTGCTTCTGACCGATGTCGTCATGCCCGGCACCAACGGGAAAGAGCTCGCCGACCAACTGCGGCAGATCCATCCCGAGATGGCCGTCATCTTCTCATCGGGCTACACCGAGGACGTGATCGTCCACCACGGAATCGTCGAGGCCCACCTGAACTTCCTGGGAAAACCGTTCACGACCCGAAGCCTGCTGGCGAAGGTGCGCCAGACGATCGATTCAAGGAAGACGGCGGACAGGGCATAGTCTCGGTTTCCCGGCCGGGTCGGTCCAATGCCCGGGAGAATGCGAAGGAGCAGAAAGCCTGATGCCGGAAGTCGTGGCTCCCCCTCGCCGGCGAGGAGCTGAATCTCCCCTCCAATCGCGGTCGCAAAGGCCCGGTCACGGCAGTTCAAGGGTCATTCCCGGGGCGGTGACGGCCTTCACCCCGAAGACGGCTTGGAGCAGTGCCGGCGTCAACACCTCCCGCGGCGGGCCGAGGGCGCGGATGCGGCCGTCGAGGATCACAACGGCTATGTCCAGGCGGTTGGCGATGCGGAGATCATGCAGGGACATGATGACCGTCGCGCCTCCGGCAGCGAGGCGGCGGGCCAGGCTGACCACCTCCAGCACGTGTCTGACATCCAGGGAGGCCAGAGGCTCGTCCCAAAGCTGCAGCGGAGCGGCGGTGGCAAGCGCCCTAGCGAGCAGCACCCGATGCCTCTCGCCACCGGAGAGCCGGTTCACGGGGCGCTGGGCGAGCGAGGTCAGTTTCATCGCCTCCATGGCCGCCTCGATGCCGCGGCTGTCATCGCCGTGCGCGTAGCGTCCCTGGGCCACCACGGATCGGACGGGAAAACCGAACTCGAAATGGGATTCCTGGGGGACCCAGGCGGTGCAACGCCCCCGCTCGAGGCTCGGAATGGTTTCAAGCGGGCGGTTCTGCCACAGGACCGATCCCGTTGCAGCCAGAAGGCCTGCCGCAGCCTGAAGCAAGGTGGATTTCCCGGATCCATTTGGGCCAATCAATCCGGCCACCACGCCCCTCTCAAGGCTGAGCGTGACCTCGCTGAGGCGTCCTGGCACCGAGATGCCCCGAAGCTCAAGGGCCTTCAAGGATGTCTGCGGAGCAGCCATAGGAAGAAGGGGCCGCCGACGAAGGCGGTGACCGTGCCCAGGCGGAGGCCGCCCGAGGTGTGGCAGACGAGGTCGCAGGCGAGCACAAAGCCTCCCCCAAAGACGAGGCACAGCGGCAGGAGCCTCCGGTGTTCAGGTCCAACCAGAAGGCGAAGGATATGGGGGACGACCAGGCCGACGAAGCCGATGAGTCCCGCAACCGCCGTGGCGGTGGCGGTCAGGCAGGTCGACAGCACCAGGAGGCGCCTCCGCAGGAGGCGGACGTCGAGGCCGAGGCTCCGCGCCTCCTGTTCGCCGAGGCTCAGCAGGTCGATCTGCCGGCGCAGCGGGAGCAGCGCCACGGCGGCCAGGGGTATCGGCGCCGCGATGAGAACGTGCATCCACATGCGGTCCTCGAGTCCTCCCATGAGCCAGAAAAGGATCTGGCTGTTGCGGTCGAAAACCCCCGTGTATCGCGACAGCACGAATGCCGTGATGGCTCCCAGCAGGGCGTTGAGGGCCACGCCGGCCAACAGCAGGCGCTCGGTGCTGGCACCGCGCTTGGCGAGGATCAGCACCGCCCCGGTGGCGGCGAAAGCGCCCGCCAGGGAGAACAGAGGCAGGCTCCAGAGCGACAGGGCGGCGAGCCCGCTGGCGATCGCGATGACCGCGCCGACCGCGCCGCCGCTGCTCACCCCCAGCAGGTCCGGACTCGCAAGGCTGTTCCGGAAATAAGCCTGCATCACCATGCCCGCCGCAGCCAGGGCGGAGCCGACCAGCATGGCCACGCAAACTCGGGGCAGGCGCATCTGCCAGACGACCGTCGCGGCCAGGGGATCTTTCCTCAGCAGGCCCCGCACAATCTGCCCAGGGCCAAGCGGCATGTCCCCCACCCCCAGGGAGACGATGAACAGAAGCCCCACAAGCAAGATGCCGAGCGGCAGGACGAGACGGGCCTGACGGATGCTCAGCATCAGCGAAACGCCTCCGGATGCAGCGCATGGGCCAGCATCTCGTAACCCTCGATCCGGTGGAAGGAGATGCAGCTGAGAAGGTATGGCTTCAAGAGGACGGCGCGGCCGGCTTTGATCACCTCCATGTAGGCATATGGCGGCAGGGCCTTGAGGGGATCGAGCGAGGCCGCGGTCCTGTGCCCTCCAATCACGACATAGTCCACGGGCCAGGTCAGCATCTGCTCGGCCGGAGGCTGGGAATGCCCGCGCAGATGGCCGAGCGTGGCCGCCAGATTCTCGGCTCCTGCATGGTCGCACAAGTCCTGGAAGGTCGTGTCCGCGCCCGGAATCGGACCATAGACGGAAGGGGCGATGACGTGGGCGGACCTCACTCCCCTCAGCCGTTGCTCCAGGAACGCCAGGCGGCGGCGGCAGTCAGCGATGACGGCATCGGCTTTCGCCTCGGCGCCGATCTCCTTCCCCAGCAGGCGCAGGTTGGCGAATGCGTCCTCGATGGTGTAGTAACGGTCGAAGACGATCAGCCGGACGTGCGATTTCCGGAGCTGGGACTGCAGCTCCGCTCGGCTGAAATCGGCGCAAAGGACGATGTCGGGATGGAATCGCAGCACCGCTTCCGCATCGGCGTGGAGCGGCAGCCTGGGATAGGCGGCCGCTTCCCTGGAGACGGCCGAAAACTCGGGGTTATCGGCGAGTTCGCTCAGCGCAGCGACCTGCTCCGGGGAAGCCAGAGCAAGCAGGAGTTCGTCCGTGCCCACCGTCTGCGACACCACCCGCATCTGATCCGCCCGCGACGCTGCCGCGCAGGCGCACCAGAGGAGGAGGGAGGAAAGCAGGAATCGCATGGCGGGGGTTGCCGCGCCGGCCGCAGGAGCCGGCGCGGCGCGTCGCGGCTAGAATTTGCCTTCGATCGAGAAGTACGCGGCGCGGGGCAAGGCCGGGAACCCGGCGACCTCCTGGTAGGCGCGATCGAGCGCGTTCTCGAGCCGCAATTTAAGCGTCATGTCGTGCGGCAGGGCATACGAGGCATAGACGCGGCAGGTGGTATAGCCTGAAAGTCCGACCGGCGAATAGGAGCCGTCGACGCGATCCGCGACCAAGTGGGCGCCGGCGCCCAGAGCCCAGGCGGTGCGCGAGCGGTATTCGACGTCGCCGTCGAACGTGTGCCGCGGACGGCGGATCAGGCGGGCGCCCGACACGCGGTTGCTGGCATCGAGGTAGGTGTACCCCAGGCGGGTGGTCAGCCCGCTGGCGACCTTGATCCTGGCTTCGAACTCGATTCCCCGCGTGCGCGCGCGGGAGACGTTCACCATCTGGCCGGCGTACGTCAGCCAGTTCGTGACCTCGTACTGGAGCAGATCCTCGAAGTTGTTCTGGAAATACGTGGCCGAGACCGTCGCGCATCCGGAGAACAGCGTTTGGTCGATGCCGATGTCCCAGCCGCGGGACTTCTCGGGCCGGATGTCGGGATTGGCCAGGATGTAGGGCGCGGAACCGTAGCGGTAGGACGGCGTCGGGGCATTGAAGCCCGTGCCGTACGTCGCCCGGAGTTTGGTGTCCCTGGCCGGACGATAGGCCAGGCCCGAGCGCCAGGTGGTGGAATCGCCGGCGGTGTCGAAATCATCATGACGCAGGCCCCCGGTCACCTCCACCGCCGCGATCGGACGCACGATCAGCGAGAGGTATTCCGCCAGCGAGCGATCCTTGCTCATCGCGCCCGACCAATAATGGGAGTTCTCCCAGTTCACCCCTCCAACGACCTCGGTGTTGGAATTGGCGCTCCAGGTATTCTGCCAGTCAAGAATCTCCCGGGTGTTGCGGTAGCGGTAATAGTCGTAGGTGGTGCCGTCGTCGAAAGTGTAATCGTCCTGGTACCAGCCCAGCGTCAGCCGCGAACGCAGGTCGGACTGCCGGCGCGCCTCGACATAGGCCGTGGCTAGGTTGCCGCGCGAGTGAGTGCTGCCCGCGGAATAGTAGGTGATCGAACCCGGCTCCTCATAATGCGAGTCGATGCCCCGCACGGTGGCGCCGACAAGCACGGAGGGTGTCGCCAAGGTCTCCAGGCGCGTCGAGTAGCTGAAGGAACGGCCGCGGTTGTAGGCGCGATCGTTGGCGGTCTGGTGCCGGTCGAGGGAGATGCTGTAGCCGGTCGTCGCGTCGCCTCCCGAGCCGGCCAGGGAGGCATCAAGCGTGCGGAACGAGCCCGCGGTCAGGGAGGCGCGACTGGAAGACTTGCTGGAGCCGTGGGCGGTTTCCAGCAGGATGACGCCGCCCATGGCGGAGCTGCCGTAGAGGGTGCTTTGCGGGCCGCGCAAAGCCTCGATGCGATCGAGCCCGGCTATCCCGGCATTGCCGAGGAAATTGGCATAGCTCGCGGTGCTGGTGTTGATGCGGACGCCGTCGACGATGAACAGCGTCTGGTCGGAGTTGGCGCCGCGAAAAAGGATGGAGCTCTGGCCTCCGCTCGCGCCGGTGTTGACGACGATGACGCCCGGAACCTCCGCAAGGGCGGTCCTGAGATCCGACACCTGCGCGGTCTGCAGGTCGACAATGGACAGCGAGGTGACGCTGCTGGGCGTGTACGCAGGACTCTGCGGAGTGCGAGTGGCCGACACGACGACGGTGTCGAGACGCGTCGACGCATCGGTGTCTGCGTAGGCTGAGAGCGGGGCGGCCAGGGAAAGGGCCGCCGCGAGTGGGAGAAAATGCCGGGCGCGGGAGGGCGCCGGCGTGTGGGCTGACATGTTCTGCTCCTGAGGTTGCGGGAAAAGAGCAGAAACGCCGGGCTGGGCGCCGGCCGTAGCGATTTGGCAGCCGGAGCGGACCGTCACTTCCACTCTCACCCTTCATTGATGCGATGAAGGTTTCACACCGATGCCGCATCGGCACCGGCGCGGTGAGTCACCAGCGGGCAGATATTCGGACTCCGCATTTTGCGCCCGGGTTGGAATCCCGGGCATCCTCGCCCATGGCCTTCACCGGGGGAGATCCCCGATTGGCGGTTTACAAGCTGGAATCGGATCCGCGGGCCCTTTGCCGGCCCGGCCTCGGACGCGAAATCCGGTTGTTGGGTCTGTGATGCGTTACCGCAGCGCTACTGTTGCCGATTTACACGGCATTCCCTGCTCCCTGGATTGGGCAAAGAACAACTCAAACAAGCCAGCATGTATGCAACGGCGCTCGCCAGACAAGAGCCTTTTTCGACCGCGCGTTCGCGCCAGAGGCATCGCGGCCTTTGAATCCCCTGCTCTCTTGCACCGGCGATCCCTTGCGATCTCCCCCGTCAGTCCCGCCCGTGACGATCGCGTCGGCTATTCGGGCATGGAAGGAAGCAATGTTGGTCACGAAATTCCGTGATCATGTTCGGCGGTCGGCTCAAGTTCCGAGGCGTTCGCAAGATACATTGGCCAAGAAACCTCCGTTTCCAGGATCTCGATGCACGATGCTCAAGAATGGCTCGATTCCCTAACAGTTCATCCACGGCGATTCCGACGACCGGGGAGAAATCCGTCACAGTCAATGCCCTGGTTGATGGGACAGTCGTCGTTTAGGGGTCGGTGTCCCTCGCCATTGCCGCTTGCGCGCGGAGCAGATCGTGCAGGGTGAACAATCCGACCACTCGTCCACCCGGACGGTCTGTCAAGATCACAAGACCGGAGCCCGACTCAATCAGCCTTCCTTGCACCTGCTGTATGCTCTCAGCCGGTTGTGCGATCACCGGCGGGAGCAAGCGAGGCAGTCTCCCTTCTTTCTGTGCGAGGATAGCCTCGCCTCTTGTCAGAACCCCAAGCAAGCGATCGCCTTCGACAACCGGAAATCTGGCATAGCCACATTCGTCCAGCGTTCGCTTCAGATCGTCCGCCACCAGGCTCCGCACGAGCACAGGCTGGAAATTCGCAATGGCGGATACCGGGAGCTGCTGCCAGCTTCGGAGGTCGCGCGGCGGTTGGACGTGCTCCAAATTCACGCCATCCTGTTTCAGGAGAGCGTCATAAAACCCGTGTTTCAACATGCGGCGCGTGATCGCCTGGCTCACGAGGGTTCCGAGCAACAACGCCGGAACCAGCCCGAATTCATGAGTCATCTCGAATACAATCAATACCCCTGTAAACGGCGCCCTCACAACCGCCCCCAGAGTAGCACTCATGCCGACCACGGCCATCGCGAGCAGATCGGCCTGAGGCACGTGCCATTGCAGGCCGATGAGACCCGCTATGAGCGCCCCTGTCATCCCCCCGAAAAAGAGTGTCGGCGAAAAGATCCCGCCGCACCCGCCGAAACCGTAGCACGCCACAGTCGCAACGAACTTCGCCACCAAAAGCGCACCGGCTATCCGCCAGCCGATTCCGCCAGCCAAGGCATCCGAAAGGTCGCCGTAGCCCAGGGAGAAGACACCCAGTTTACCGGTCCAGCAGAAGACAGCCACACCCAATCCCCACGTGATCAAGCCGCCAAGAACAGGTTGCGCCCACGCAGGCAGCAATGACCTTCTCTTGTTGCGCCCTCGAAGCCCTATCGAGAAGCGCTGGAAATATACCCCGACCACAGCGGCAATCGCGGCCACAAGCGGCGTGAGCGCATAGCCGAGCCATGTCGGCGTTTCAACGCTGGGCATCAGGAATGACGGTGCCCGCCCGATGATCCCGTGGACCATGAATGCGCCAAGCACCGAGGCCAGCAGAAGTCCGCCCAGATACCGGCTGTGGAGATCTCCGATGATCTCTTCCAGGACAAAAGCGATCCCGGACAGAGGTGTGTTGAAAGCGGCTGCCAGCCCGGCAGCGGCGCCAGCCGCTGCGCCAAAGCGTCGATTCTGTTTGGGCTCGCCAGCGACCCCGCTGAGGTTCGATGCGAACGCGCCAGCCAGTTGGACCGAGGGCCCTTCCCTCCCCAGGCTGCATCCTCCCCCGATGCTTACGATGCCCGCCACGAACTTCACCCAGACCACCCGCCACGGGACAAAACCGAAATCCTTCCAAAAGGCCGCCTTCAATTGCGGAATCCCGCTGCCAGCAGCCTCCGGGCAGAATGAATTCAGAAGCCAGCCGACAATCAACGACGCTGTCACAACCACCACGAGACTGCCGACCGCAAAGATGGGAAACGACTGTCGGGCCAGCACGACCAAGCCGTGCTGATAGATGAAGTTCATTCCAATCTGGAAGAACACCGCCGAAAGTCCGGCTCCGATGCCGTACAAGCATGTCAAGAGCACAGCGCGCGTCGTGCGCGGGAGAAGACGGTATTTCTCAGCGAGTCTCGACCATTGGGACTTCATTGGCAACGGAGGCTCTTTGAATACGATACACTCCCCCTTAAGCCAAGCGCCTTCGCCGCCCCACGGCCATCAGCGCGGCTCAGACTGCCTTCGGAGCACCGGACGAAGCCGATGGCTCCCAGCCGGCAGCCGGCGCAACAACCGCATGCCGGGGAACCTCGGAGACACTCCGCAGACCGTGCTCCACAATCTTGTCGCGCGATTCATCCATCTTGGTTGCGATCCAGCCCAGGGCACCCACCAAGATTGCCAGAATTGCGAGGGCATATGGCCAAGGCATCCGTCTTTCGGAGGGAGGCAGCCCGATTTCGCGAATGTAATTGTGCTTATACATACCCGATCCTTCCATGAAATTGGACCCTGCAACAAGGGGATGGTTGCGGGCGATCGCCCGAACTCTTGGCCGGATCTCGGAACTTGCGCTTCGTATGCATCGCAGTCCCTGAATGTTGGCTAGCCGCTGAATGCGCGAACAATGCTATTCACCTGACGAATCTGTCAGACACCCCCGTCTTCTGTTGATGGGCACCTCTCCCGAGGAGAAGCGATGCCTTTACCACACTTTTGGTCCGTCGTGAGGTGGGCATCCATCAAGGTGTCCCCCAACGCCCTGTAATCGCTCGGCAATCGGAAGGCAGGATTCCATTTGGGAGAATGCCGCCAGCATCGGCTGACAGAGGCCTCCCACAAGAGCCCAGATGATTACGGCGGCCGACGCCTTGGCCTCGACCAACGCCTCGACTGCCACCGCGGCAATCGTCATCACCGGAGCCGCAATCAGATGCGCGTTCGCATCCGCCCTAAAAAAGGGGGGCGAAGGCACGTCCGAAAACCAGTCTGCGCGCCAGGAACATCACCACGGCAGCCACGATCGCGAGGCCGAAGACTGGCGTGGCGACCATCCTGGGCTCCACCAACGTACCGAGGAGTCCGAAGAAAAACACGGGGACGAACATCCGATCGCGGATCATGATTTCCTTTCTGCTCGGTCACACGGCGGCGAGCCCGTCCACTTCTCCCACATGTGCTCAACCGCGCGACGGGAGCCGAGGCCGACGGCGATGACGAACGTCATCGCCAAGGCTCCGGCGGCAATGAAGAACGCCCCGATGACAATTGTCGGGGCGACCTGCAACTGAACCAGCACGATCGCCGAGACGAAGACGAACATGAAGGCGAATACAACCCGGCCTACCAGGCGGGCACGTCCAAACTCCTCCTGGTCAAGCGCCCGGTGTACCGCCCGGGATGCCCCAACAGCCACCGCCCAGCCGACCAGCAACGTGATTCCGGCGACCACCAGTCGCGGAATCCATTCAACAAATCCGTCCAGCAACCGGGATATCACTGTCAGCCGCCAGATCACGATCGCATTCTCCAAAAACATCAGAAAAAGGAGCGTTCCAAACACAACTCCGGAGAAAGTGAAGATCGAATGGCGCACATCCCCCTTCTCCAGCGGGCGCGACCAACCCAGCCGGACGATAATGCGATCCACGCGCGAGAAGACCAGCAGCCGGACCAGAAGCTTGGCTCCGATCCAGGCGATCACGCCGCCCAATACCAGAACGCCGAGTCCAGCGAGCAAGCGCGGAAGATACTCCACAATGCTCACCCAGACTCCGCCGAATGAAGCCGTCAATTGTTGTTCCATGGTCTCTTTCATCGTATCTCTTGTTCTTATCGCAGCCACCGCGCTGGCTCGGCAGCCATCTCATAGATGGTGACGGTGGTTTTTCGGGTGCGCTCGGCCAACTCCAGCGGCAGAGCGTAGCCCAGCAGTTGTTCAAGGAATCCCGCCTCCGTTCCGCCAACAACGATCAAATCTGCGCCCTTCGATTCCCTCTGGATGCCCGTGAGGATATCCCCAGCCCGGACAAGCGTCTGTTTGCCCTGCGGGCAGCGCCCTCCCAACGCATCAGCGAGTTTTCGGCGGGCTGCGTCTTCCTGGCCCGGGGTCGCTTCCGGGGGCAGCACATGCAGGATCCGCACCTGCGACTGATATACTGTAGCCAAGGCTCCGACCAGGTCAGCGGCCAATTGCGTATGTGGCCCCTCCTCGCAGGGGAATAACAGGTTCCCGATGCGATCGGGCCATCGGTCGCCGCTAACCACCATGACCTGCGCCGGGGCGGAACGGACCACTCGATCCACCACGGTTGCCGCCAGTCGATCCAGCAAACCCGGCCGGCGTGTTCGGCCCATCACGATGAGATTGCATTCTTCCTCGAGCGCGGTCTCCGTGATCCCGAAAGAAATGCGGTGGGAGACCTTGACCATCGGCCTCAGGGAAAGACCATCCGGCGAAAGACCGGCGAGCGCGTCTGCGAGGTTTCTCTGGGCCTTGTCCGCTTGGTCGAGCCCTCTTGTCAACATCTCGCGTTCATCGACCTCAACTACAGTCAGCACGACGAGTTCACCATGGTAATGGCGCGCCACTGCACTGGCGGCATTTAGGATCGTCCCCGAGTGGTCTGGATCCCCGACACAGGCCAGAATCCGGTAGACCCGACGGTCCGCCGCTTCGCGCACCGCGACCAACTGTGCATAGGAACGATCCCGTTTCCGCGCGTAACCAAAGAATACCACGAGTCCCACGCCGATCCAGAGCGCCGCGCTCATCCATGCCATCGGGCTGTAGAAGAGGAGTACGACCGCAAGGAAGAGCTGCAGCGCGATGCCCAGGAACGGCACCCACGGCACCCACGGCACCTTGAATCCGCGTTTCAAATCCGGTCGCTTCTTGCGCAGCGCGACGAGCACGACCAGCACCTGGATGAACAGCAGCAGGAACATGATGTCCGCCGCGCTGGCCACGGCCTCGATGGGCAGCGCCGCGGCCATGAACGCGATCAGCACGGCCGAGGCCAGGATGGCCCAGTGTGGTGTTTTGCGCTTCGGATGCACCCGGCCGAACCATGCCGGCAAGTTGCGGTCCCTCCCCATCGCGAATGACACGCGCGACGACGAATAGATCGTGGCGTTCAACGCGCTCATCGTGGACAAGAGTCCGCCCACCAGGATCATGACTCCGCCTCCGCGGAAGAAGTGTCCCGCCACTTCGACCAATGCCGTCTCCTTCTTCATCCCCAGAAATTGCCAGCTCGGCAGATCCGCCGCCTGGACCGCCGCCAGCGCCGCG
>Ga0153915_10000249_pt1 | contig 48390 bp, 74 predicted proteins | sample Opewatmetagenome_2_FD_107003 | JGI IMG/M metagenome (GOLD analysis project Ga0153915, IMG submission 107003) | Freshwater wetland microbial communities from Ohio, USA - Open water 3 Core 3 Depth 3 metaG | ecosystem: Environmental > Aquatic > Freshwater > Wetlands | place: USA: Ohio, Lake Erie...
AGCGAAGAGGGTCGATTCTCATTGGTGAGTTTGGGCAAGGTGGACAGAAGATCATTCCTATCATCCATCCTGCAGCAGCCCTCAGGAATTATATCCTCACTCACTTCATCCGCTTCGATCTGAGACGTGCAAGGGAGGAAAGTGCTTATCCTGACATTCGCTTGCCTCATCGCATCCTGCGGATTGAGCCTACTTTTATTGAGGCTATTGCTTATATCCAGGCAGCTAATGAACTGCCTCGGATAGGCTATGATATCGAGGTCTTCAATGATGAGATATCTTGCCTGTCAATAGCTCATAGTCCTTACGACTGTATGTCTATTCCCTTTGTCTGGGACGGCAGGGACTATTTCACTGTCGATCAGGAAGCTGAGATATGGAGGAACCTTGCAACTCTCCTCGAGAACCCTGATGTTGAGAAAACAGGTCATCATATCACTTTCGACTTTACCTTTACGTTCCTTAAGTATGGGATTATCTTCCGTAACATCCAGTGTACGATGGTGAAGTGTAAGATATGCTATCCTGACTTTCCTAAGGGCCTGGACTTCGTCACGTCGATCTTCACGAAGGAACCTTACTATAAGGACGATGGGAAGCGGTGGTTCAAGATGGGTGGTTCTTATCGTGACTTCGCTATCTATAACGCAAAGGACTCTGCTGTTGATATAGAGGTTCTTCCTGCTCTTGACGCTGAGGTTCAGGTTCAAGGAAATGAAGCGACAGTTGAACGTCAGACATCTATAATCCCATCTCTCGTCTATATGCAAGCTAAAGGCATAAAGGCTGATGTTGCAGGAATGAAGAAGATGATTGCTGAATACGACTTCAGGATCAATGAGCTTCAAGAAGAGTTGAACAAGCTATGTGGATATGAGATAAACCCAAGCAGTAGCCCGCAGCTTCAGAACTACTTCTATATCAAGAAGGGTATCAAGCCTTACGTCTCCAGGTCGACAGGAAACATAAGCGTCGATGCTATGGCCCTCAAGCGTCTCAGCAAACGTGGCTTCAAGGAGGCAAAGGTTATCCTTGAGATGCGACACCTTCTCAAGATCAAGGGAACTTATTTTGAAATGGACCTTGATACTGATGATCGTATCCGTTGCTCGTTCGATCCTGTAGGGACTGACAACGGTCGTCTTTCAAGTAGCAAGACTATCCTTGGCAAGGGTGGAAACATGCAGAACCTTCCACCCGAGATGCTCCGCTTTCTCCTCGCAGACGAAGGCTGCTTCCTATATAACATCGACCTTGGTCAAGCTGAGAATCGTCTTGTTGCTTATATATCACCTGAGCCTAATATGATCGCTGCCTTCGAGAAGGGCATAGATATCCATAAGCAAACAGCTGGCTTGATCTTCAACAAAGAACCAAAGGACATAAGTGATGAACTCGGAAGCTCAACCATTGGCGGTGGCGTTTACTCAGAAAGATTTTGGGGGAAGAAAAGTAATCACTCTCTCAATTATGATCTCGGCTACAGAGCTTTTGCTCTCGTCTGTGAAATCCAAGACCATGAAGCTAAATATATCGTTAAAAGATACCACTCTGTCTATCCAGGGGTTCGACAGTATCACGCCTGGATACGAGCTCAACTTGGTAAAAACAGGACAATTACAAATTGCTTTGGACGCAAGCGACTGTTTACCAATAGATGGGGAGACGAACTCTTCAAAGAAGCTTACGCCTTCATTCCTCAGTCAACAGTTGCTGACATCATCAATGAACGAGGATTAGCATATGTTATGGATAATCCTCAGTTCAAGGGTGCAGAGATACTTAACCAAGTACATGACTCTCTCGTTGTCCAGATTTCTTATGTTGATGTTCCAGTATGGCGACACGCTGAGATGTTAAAGCTTCTGGTAGATTCACTGCAGAAACCAATAACTTTCAGAGGTCTCACCTTCTCTATACCTGCTGATACTAATGTAGGTATCTCACTAACAAAAGACAAAAAGAAAGTAAGAGGAGTTCCTGTCAATGAGCACTCGACTGTTGAAGGACTGGCTAGAGAGTTATCTCGTATACACAGCGAAGTCAGAGCCGCCAATCTTATACAAGACATGGACTGCTATATCAGTGATAGCAGCCTGTATGAGGAGGAAGTGTAAGTTCCAATGGGGAACTATCAGCATATACCCAAACTTATATATAGTCCTAGTTGGTCCTCCTGGTCGATGCAGGAAAGGGACCGCTATGACTGTTGGGGAGAGTATGCTCAGGGAATTGGGGATAAAGTTATCTTCCAGTTCTATTACTCGGGAAGCTCTTGTTCACCAGCTGAAGACAAGCAGCGACACACATATAGATGAAGGTGGAAAGATGTATCTCCACAGCTCACTAACAATCTTCAGTAAGGAGCTAACAGTGTTCCTTGGCTATAACAATCTCCAGCTTATGGCTGACCTGACTGACTGGTTCGATTGTGGAGATGTCTGGGAGTATAGGACAAAGAACATGGGAACTGATGACATCACAGGAGTTTGGGTTAACTTGATAGGAGCAACTACTCCTGACCTCCTTGGCTCGACTCTCCCTCGTGATGCTATTGGAGGTGGTCTAACAAGCCGTATGATCTTTGTGTATGAGCAAGACAAGGACCACACTGAGCTTGCACCTTTCCTTTCAGAAGAGGAGATGGAGATTGGTGCAAAGCTTCTTGTTGACCTCGAAAGAATCGCAATGCTTCAGGGTACGTTTAAAGCAACTGAGGGTTATGTTGAGAAGTTTACAAGGTGGTATGCTTATACGGACAGTAATCCTCCTCCCTTCGACGATCATAGGTTTGCCCCATACTTTGAGCGTAAGCCCACTCATCTATGGAAGCTTTCTATGATAATGAACGCTTCTCGAACGAGTGATATGCTGATTACAGAGGACGACTTCGACAGAGCTCTCAACGTTCTTGATGTAACAGAACGTATGATGCCAAGAACGTTCTCTGGCTTTGGGAAGAGCAGAGATGCTGACGTCCTCAATAGGGTCATGACTATTGTTGGGACAAGGAAACGTATTAGTTTGCCAGAGCTCCAGGGAATGGTTTATCTGGATGCTGACAGCAGAACACTCGATAGCATAGTAACAACCCTTGAGTCAATGAACTTCTTAACGATAGGACGTGAGGGAACACAGTCAATACTGGAGTATAAGAAACAATGAATATGCTTGATCTTGATACCATCTATGAAGTCCAGGAACAACCTGTCCTCTTTATGCGTCCAGGTATCCTCAGCTGCCCTCCTATCCCAAAGGCTCTTAATGGAGTTAATCCCAGGACGATAAAGGGTAAGGGTTGGTGGGATAAGCAGAGGAAAGCTGTGTATAAGCAGAACAACTATCACTGCTTTGCGTGTGGAGTCTGGGAGAAGAAGGCTAGACCAAATCCCTGGCTAGATGCTCATGAGATATATAGGGTCAGTACAAAGACAGGGAGGGTAACACTTAAGGAAATAGTCGCTATCTGCCCAGCTTGCCATAAGTTTATCCACCTGAGCTTGGTGCAGAAGCAACACGCAGCTGGAATTATCTCATATAAAGATATGCAATATATCGTGATACATGGGCTTGATCTTGTCAGATCGTGGAAAGTTCCTATCCTTCTCGGGACTCTGCAAGTAGCTGAGTATATGTTAGGCTTCCTCATTCAGTATAAGAAGTTCAACATAAGACCTCCTTACGCATATGACCTTGAGTGGGATAAGTGGCATCTTGTTCTTGATGGAAAGAAGTATAGGTCGAAGTTTAAAGATGAAGAAGAGTGGAGACGGTTCTATAACAAACAAGGAGGATAACATGATTAAGGCAACTATAGATTTGTTGGACGATGTTACTAAAGGAAACAAGAAGGGATATATAAGGAATAGTTATCTAGTGTTTCATGGCTGGAGGCTTAAGAAAGGTGACGATGGTTATATGACTATAGAAATGCTGTATAAGGATGGTACAGCTTTAGCTACTTGTACTCTACATGATGTAGACTTTAATATAGGAGACACACTTTCGTTCTACATAAATGCTGGACTTATGAAGGTGAAGATAACGTAACAATAACTATGTTCAAAAATTGAACAAAGGAGGCAAAACATGAAGACACGAATAACCCCTCTTGAAAACACGTATCACTACGAAAGTGCGAGACGGCAGATATTAGAAAGCCACACGGGCTGGCCAGTGTGCTCGTGTGGCCTTCTTCATACATCAGTTGCAGGAATAGCTAATCATATAGCTAGCGTTCAAGATCTCCTGCATCTGGATACTGTTCCAGTATATCAGGCCTCCGAATCACTTCTGTCATAAGCAAGCGTCTCTGCTTCGGGTCAAGTACCCTGAACTGTGCGGCTCTTCTCAGGGTACTTGGCTTGATCCCAAGACGCATCATCCGCTCGATGAGATCAGTTGTCAGCGGCTTACCCTTTGCAACTGCATCAAGAACATCATCTATCGTCTCGGTCTTCTGGTCAGCAAGTAGCTTCTCCTTATCACCAATGTTCCTCTCAGCAACCCTGATCCTATTCAGTTCAATAGGCTCAGCTCCAGCTACCGACTTAGCCACGAAAGTTGCAGTGTTATCTATATGCCAGAGGCGTCTGCCTCTTTCATCTTTCACCCAACCATCCTTATCCACTACCTGCTCAATCACATTTCTCCAGTGGCGAATAATAGGGAAGATAGACGAGCCAGCCCTCATCCCTTCAACTCCTTCAAGCCCGTGTCCATCAACAAGAGGAGTTACTACATTCTTATATAGGCTCGTGATGTCAGAAAGTGTAGGTCCAAGCCAATCCTTCATGCTTGCAGGAAACTGAAACGTAGCAGGAGCTGTAATATCAACTCCAAGAGCTCCTCCGATCCCTCGACTTGCCCTGGGATATTCCTTATTCATCCAATTCTCAAGCTCATTCCACCCTTGCATCATGCCCAGGATAGGCAGGGACTTAGCGATCATAACAAGCCCGCGAGGTCCACCGAGAGCAAGCTGCATCCCTATATATCGTGCGATCTCAGGACCTCTCAACGTACTGATGAATTCCATCTCCTTAAGTAGATAAGGCTTAAACTGCATCAACAAGCGACCAGTTGGGCTCCTCATGATCTCAGGAAGTGAAGCCATATCATAAGTGAACTGCTGGAACCAGTTAGCCTTAATCGCTGTATCACGAGCTGCAGCCTCAGACATCCCAGAACTTTTAGCCATGAGATAGTTAGCAGCAAGTGTCAGCTTACGAACTGGAAGCTCAGGCGCCTGGAACAGGCCAAGAGGTTCGATCAGTGAATGCATCTTCCTACCAAACTCAGTCTTCGGTGCTGCCAAGATTCCCCATCTCTCAAACGTACCTCTCGTTGAAAGCTCACCAGTTGCACTTTCAACTATATTAACACCAAGATAGGGTTCCATAGCTTTCATAAAATCCTTACCCTCAGCTGTCTTCAGGAAAGCTGCGCCCTCAGCAACATAACGAGTTCCAGTCTTCGTCCAGATATGACCAAGTCCACTAGCGGCATTGATAAGCCCCTTGACAGGTGCATAACCAAGCTTAAGGTTTGCTTCAAGCTCACGAGATGCTTGGATAGCCTTCGAGTACAGACGCTGGCTTCCCACATTCTTAAGAAGTCCATCAACGATCTCGTCTCCCTTATAGTAACGGCCCTTAATATCCTCAATATAACGATTGAGATATGCTTGTTCCTCCTCGTTCAAGAAGGGTCTCTTGATGTCTCTCGTCCCAGTAGTTCCATCCTTCTTGACATAGGACTCTTGCCCAACAACCTCAGTCTTCATCATGGCTTTCCTTGCAGCATCAATAGCTGGATCAAGAGCCATCTTCTTCTCCATACTATACATATAGTTATAGAGAATGTCAAAGACATTCTTCTCACCCTGGAGGAACTCACGTCTATCCATCGTGTAAGGGGAGAACTGATAAGTTGGCTTGATGAAGAACCTACCCTGCAACCCCTTCTGTGCAAGTCTTCTTGCAGCTGCACTATTTATTCCCTCTATGCTCTTCTTCAATCCATTCTGCATGTTCCACAAGAGTCTATTATACGAACGCTTAGAAAGACCAGTAGCAAGCTCTTCCAAGTTGTGCTTCGTGTCGATCTGGAACTCCTTATCAGGATACAGCTCAACAAGGTCAGCAAACTTTCTGGCAGCGTCTGCTTCTGACATGGCCTTCGCGTAAAGCCTCCCTCCAGATACAATTCTAAGAGGTCCACGCTCATAGTGAGTAACGTAATCGTCGAGACCCCACTTGTCAATATCTGCGTATTCCTTTGCAGTGTCACGGATAACCTCCTCATCGACCCATGCCCGCTGTCTGCGACGGCCAAGCTTATCAAGGACAACATGAGTCTTATACTTAGCAATAACCTCCTCAACAGGACGACCAGCGATAATCTCAGCAAGAGCTGCATTTTCATCTTCGTTGAGGTTGTTCTTGAAGTCCTCCCTCAGATGAGCCTTATACTTATCTCTCACAGCATCAAGCTCAGTCCTGACCATGCGAGCTGCTTCAAGTTCCTCAGGAGAACCCTCAGTTGTCTTTCCCTCAAGGATATCTCTGATCCGTTCCTTGCTCTCTACACTTGCCAGAGTCGTCTCAGCAGCTCTCACAGTCTCATTCCTCTGCGAAGCGGCAAAGTTCCCCTCATACATCTTCTTGTGAAGATCGAAGATAAGAGGCTCCATCTTCTTATTGTCGATATATGCAAAGTCAGGTGTGTTAGCCTTAGTGCGGACGAACCTCCTTAGGTTCTCACCCATCTTAGCAATCATCCCATCTACAAAGTCACTATCAACACGAGCTATCAGCTGCTTCCCGTTGACTTCAGCTATCACTCTCTTATGCTCAGCATTTGCTTGAGACTTACGTTCACCAAGGAGTCTCTTAGCAAAGTTATAGATCTGCTGTCCACCCAGCATATCGAAAATAAGCTCTCCTCCCTCTTCAGGTGGAAGCTCCTCTCCAAGCCCTTCTTCCTCAAGCTTCTTGTTATATCTGTCTATCTCAGCCTGAACACTCGATGTATCCTTCTTCCTGCGTCTCATAGCCTTCAGTCGAGCGTCAAGCTCAGCACGACTCTCAGATGCCGCAGGCTTAACAGCTTCAGGCTTCTCGATCTTAACACCTGCCTTCTCAGCCTCAACCTTTATCTGTCTTCTCTCAAGGGCAAGTTTCATCTCGAGGAGCCGTTCCTCCTTACTAATAGGAAGATTATCTACAAGCGTGTCCAGTGTAGCATCATCAAAGTGGTTTTGCATCTTGATGATCAGATCAGCTGCGTTACTGATAGGCTCTTTGTCGATAGTCTCAAGATCACGTTCGATCTCAGCTTCAATCTCAGCTTCACGCTCAGGTGTCATTTCAGGAGCAGGCTTACGAGTCTCATCAGCTTTAACTTCAGCTCTTAGCTTCGCATTCTCCTGAACTTTTGCAAACGCATCCTCAGCAGCTACTACTTCTTCAGGTGCAGGTTCAGGAAGATTCTTAATTCGATCTTCAATGATCTTAGCCCCATCAGCTTCCTTCATCTTGCTGATTGCTGAGTCCTTATATCCAAGTCTCTGAAGCTTATATCGAGTTTCAGGTGTAACTGTGTTCAAATTTTGAACAGAGGTTGTGGGTTCGGCTCCTTTGTTTCTTACAAGGCCTTTATCAAGTATAACATACCACCCGTATGTCTCATCTCCATACTTTACTGCATCATACCCATCCTTCTTGAGAAGTGTAGAAAGCTCTTCCCCAAACTTCTTCGCATCTATACTATACCATCCACCTTCAGGGTGAGGGACTTTTCCAATATTATTAAGTGCTTGCTTGTTATACTTCATCCATAAAGAGTCTACATCTGTGATTTCAGTAAATATATCTTCAGCCTCCTGGAGCACTGGAAGTGAGTCAGCTTCTATTACTTTTGTAGGATTCTTTATTATTACTTCTTTAACATCTCCAAAACCTTTTGCATCTTCCCTATTTGTAAAGGCATACAAACCTTCTCCTTCTGTTGGAGCACCAGTATTACGACCCTCTCCTCTATACAAAGTTATAGTTTTTTCCTGCTTATTCTTAATAATATCAATCTGCTCACCATGCTCCATAGCCTGAATATCTTCAGCTGTATAACCAAGCTTCTCCAGCCTCAGGCGATTCCTTCTCGACGCCTTCGTCTCCGCTGTCGTCCCCTCAAGTGCTTGAACATCTCCACTTGTGCTAACCGTTTCTCCGCCTGCTCCCTCGACAGGTTGCCCCTCGACAGGCTTTTCCCTTCCTTGCTCACTACCTTGTATCCTCTGGATGTTTTGCGTATCACCTTCAGCCTCCTTAAACTGTTGTCTTTTTCTTGCTAAAGCACTTACAACTGTCTCTCCCTCCTCGAGAGTGAAAGTAGTCCCAGTGACTGGATCAGTAAAGAAGGGAAAGTCCTTGATAGACCCGTAACCCTCTTGAATACCATTGAACTTAACACCAGCAGCATCTGCCTCGGCTTGATAATCAGCAGCAGTTGAAGCTGGCTTCTCAATACTATTATCCAGAATATTGATAAGCTCTTCATCAGTCTTCGACCTTATGTCTTCATCTGTATAGCCAAGGCTGGTAAGCTTCTCAGTCTGCTCCTTTCCAATTGGTTCGAGATCAAGCTCACCTTGCTTGCGAACAACAGTATCAGGACCCTTAGGAACATATAACCCTTCAGGCTCTTCCTTAGCAGCTTCCTGAAGCTTCTGCAAATCTTCTGCAGCAGCAGGATCAGTCTCAGCCTTCTTCTTAAGCTCTGCCTCTACATTCTCAACAGTCGCTTTACTCCTCAACCGTCTGACAACTGCCTTCCCGACTCCTCCAAGAACTGCAAATGCAGGATGGAGAACAGCTGTCGCAGCCCCAAATCCCAGTGCTTCCTTTCCACCCTCCAGAAGCTTCTCTCCAATAGGTGTTTGTGCACTGGTTCCAATGGCAGTGCCAACTATTCCACCTTCAGCTGCTCCTCTAGCAATAGCCTTCCCATACCTTCTCATTGTAGTTGATGCAGGAGTCAGCAGCGACTCTGCGTACTTCCCCACTGCTGGAAGCTTACTCGCAGCGCCAAGCACAGCTCGTCCACCAACTGTGTATATAGGAACCTGAGGAAGAAACTCAACAAGCCCTCCAGCTAACTGTCCAAGCGTCGAAGTTTCAGGATACGCAGTGATAGCTGATGCAAAGGGATTGTTCTCAAAAAACTGCTGGTAGGGTCCAGGTGTCGGCTCTTCTCCTGTTAGATAGCTACCAACATTCGAGACCTTCTTCATCACCTCAGCCATGCCTTTACTGAGGTGGCCTATAGTACGCTCTACAATGTTAGGCTCAACAGGATAGTATGTACTTATATACCTCTTAGCTACTTCCATTGAAGTGCCGTCAGGGAAAGACACCGTACTTCCATCAGGTGTTAATAGTTCCATCTGTCATACCTCTTTAAAAGAATGGGATAGGTAAGGAAGCAGGTAAGTATATATTTTCAAGTGCCGCTCCTTTGTTTCCAAACATTCTAAGTAGCTCATACCCTGGACTCTCTGGATCAGTTCCAGTAAAATCCATCTTTTCTTGCCCTTTCTTCATCATATCTTGTACAGTTTTTAGTTTAACAGGATCTGCAACAAAAGTACTCCCATTCTTCCCTGCCTCCTGCTCCATTTTCTTTATGTCATTATAAGCTGGTCCGTATAGCTTACGGCCAATAGTATCACGCATAAGTACTGACTTCTTTATAGCATCTACCAAAGCAGGAGTTCTAGGCCCTGTGATTCCTTTTGCTGCAAGGTTCATTCTCTGTAACTGATCCATAGTCTTCCATGCCTGTTCAGTAGGTGCTGCTTCCCATTTAGCAATATCTGAGTTAGCCTTCTCATACATCTTTGTATCTATCTCAAACTGCTTCAAGTCCCTAGAAGCGGCGGCATTAGCCATCATGCCTTTATAGTGCATATCTGCAGTATATCTCATAGTTGCATAATGAAGACCTGCGTTCATGAGACTACTTGCAGTCTTTGCACCTTCTGGATTCATGGCATTTAGTGTCATCCAATCTCCAATAGTGCCACCGTGAGGGGATGGAAGCTTAGCAAGCCCTGGATTTGTAGCAATCCAGTTCTGTAACTGTTGCAGAGCAAGTGCGTCCTTTCCTTTGATGACCTCTAACTGGGCGAGAACAGGAGCTGTATTTATTCTTATATGTTCTTCTACTCTCTGAGGCATCATCTGCCAGTTTTTATATCCAGCCTCACTTTTGAGAAGGGCAACTTGTGCTGGAGCAATAAGATTATCGTTAATCTGCTTCTGGATGTCAAGCTCCTGCTTCTTCTGTGCACTTCCATATGTGTAAGCAGCCATAATCTGCTCAGGAGTCATGGCTCCAGCAACATCAGGTGATAAGTTGAAAGAGAAAGGCTGGACATTCGGAAGCGTTCCAACAGGTGCCTGTCCAGCAATCTCATCACCTATTGGTCGAGTAGGGTTTGGTGTAAGCTCCGGCTTCGCACTGAAAGCGTTTCCTATTGGTTCAGTATTAACTGCCTTCTTCATCATATCTCCAAAGCCAGGAACGACAGTGGGAGAGATCTCTGCCGCTTTCTTGAGAAGACTAGAGGCAGTTGACAACTCTTTTGCCTTTACCATAGGATCAACTTGTGCAACTGCGTTAGGGGTATTCTGAGCTTGCATACCCTTAAGTGCATCAACAAGTGCTCTTGACTGCATCATAGGCCTTACACTTGTTGCCAAGTTTCCTGCAAAATCTTTAGGAGCCATAGCACCTCCAATGTTCAGGAGAAGAGTCTGCAGAGTGGGATTAGTCAATGCACTACTTAACCCATCCATGAAGCCTCCACCTCCAGTAGTAGGAGAACCTGGAGCCAGCCCGGGGTTAACCTGAAAGTTTGCAAACATACTGCCATAATCTTCAGCCATCTTTATATCCTCCTTTGTTCAAAATTTGAACATAGTTATGAAATCAATCCTGCTGCCAGCCCTACAACCCCACCGATAACGGCTCCAGGAGCTCCGCCAACCATAGCCCCAGATGCTGCTCCCGCCAAAGCTCCACCTATAGCTTTCGCTGCCTTGCTTGATCCAGCAACCTCATTCTGAGTATTGATCGCCCCCTGCATTGCTGCAATCGCAACCCTCTCATACTCAAGAACTGTAAAAGGCCACAAGGCATCTTTTGAAGCCATACTATAATTCTTCTCATCTACATCTATGAGTGTTGAATAGTAAAGCTTCATGATCTGACAATAGGTATTCACAACGTTTATGTTCCATTGTAAGTGAGCCTGCCACCTCTCTTGTGCTACAGAGATCAGTCGATATTTAAGCTCAGCTGAAAACTTCGCTAATGTCTTCAACCTCGTGTCTTCAACAAGCGATCTTCCAACCACATACGACGACGTAAGAACAGCGTTCATATCTCTCATGCCAACCTGCAAAGCAGGCATAACATTCGCCTCAACATCATCATCAAGAAGAGCAGCCTCAGCTGACACAAGATTCTTTGTGGTCGTTCCATCTATCGTTGCATCAAAGATCTCGTCCCACAGCGTATCAACATCCAGGCCAGCCATAAACTTCCCATACATATCGTAGAGGGAAGGGTAAGAGCTGATGAGGTAACCTGTTCCGAAGAATGCATCTGTCAGATCAATGTCCGTATAGCCGGAGAAAGGAGACGTCGCAATCGCTGTTGCCCTCTGAGTAGCAACAATATCTAGAAAGTTACTATGATGCTCTTCGATATAAGGAGCGTATCTAATCTCTGACCGTCCTGAGCTACTGCTTCCACCACCACTGCTTCCCATTTGCGCCTCCTTATCCTACGTTCATAGTGAATACTCTCGTCTTCTCAACAAAGCCAAGAGCAGTTGTTCTCTCCCAGATAGCAGGATTCCTGGACGTAAACGTCAGATAAACACAGCCTTCTTTTGATGCAAACTCCTTGATAATACCAAAGGCCTCAGTCCACACTCTACTATCTATCTTCTGCCATACATACAGGGCCTGGAGGAGAATACTTTTTTCACCTGTTATCTTATCAACAGTAATCCTAGTGATCATAAGACCAGCCAGCATCCTACTATCATCCATCTGCACAAAGCACTGAGCCTTATCACTTAAAAGTGCATGAAGTAACTCGTTCAAGTAAGTCTGCTGATGCTTCTCATCAACCTCATCAGCCTTGATAGCTGCGAACTTTATTGCCTCCCAGAACTGAGGTATCTGAGAAGCCAGAAGTTTTATCGTCATTGAGTACTCTCCCTGGAGTATGTATCCAGATATGAATAGTTATGGATAACTCCGTTTACCTTTATATAATCCAGTTCGATAGCCTCGTAAGTTGTCATCATCATCCTGAACATGAACTCAACACCATAACAGGGGAGAACAGCAACTCCATCTGGATTAACCCTTGCCCACTGCAGTCTACTGAAAGCAGCTGTCTTCGCATTTCGATAGTCAATAGACGCATAGATGATATTCGACGCCTCTGTACCAAACTCCAGTGAGTATATGGTCTTACCCTTCCTCGTTCCCATATCATAGATGTCAGTGCAAAGCTCAATGGGAAGAGATGTTATTGTTGATGAAGCACAGACATAAGATGTTCCACTCTGGAAGCTATATCCTGTGATGTTAGGAGGACAAACTCCAAGGCTCTTATCCTTTATCGAATAGACATAGCCATAGATACCGTCACAGATATAGATGAGTGAGCTTCCCTCGTCCAGACTCATCACAACACTCGACCCAAGGTTGTTAAGAAACTCACTATAGTCGAGGAGGAGAAGTGTATCTGCAACCTTAAACAGTCTACCCTCTTTATCCACAAAATAGTGCTCGTTCTCAGTCCCACAGAACGCATGCTTACCCTTCAAGCCAACTCCATAAACCTCTTGAAGACCGTATGTATTCTTGTATGGGAGTAAGAACGAAACTCCATTCTGTCCATACGCAACAACTTTCCCTCCCAGTTTCTTCAGCCCATATACCCACCCCTTCCAGTTCATGGGTCTCTCACCAGCCACATTATCTCTACCTATTGTAAAGTTCACTTCCCCAATATTAGACCACTTAACAAAGTTGGCCTTCGATGGAGCAGTAAACATAGTGGGCATAGTGTAAGTATCCCCACTACCAATAGACAGTGCGATGAGAATCTTCGACGTGTCACCTGAGCTAAACGTTTCTCCTGCAAACTCAGCTCCTGTAAGCATTGACATTGCTATACTGATAGGCGAAGCTGCAACTCCAACATTCAGCCACGTTCCCAGAATCGTGATAGGAATATTAATCTTCCCTATCTCATTTCCACCTCCATCATAGCGACCACAGTCATACTCCATGTCCAGCTCAGGGTTTCTGTCTGATACAGGACCAAGAAGCATAGATCGACCATGCTGAGAGAGTGTAACCACTATTGGATCAGCTGTTACATAAACCAGTGATAGAACACTTCCGAGAATAGTGACTGTTGATATGATAGGATCAGCCGTGATAGAAGTAGCAGCAGTCTCCCACATCTCCCACTCACAGAGGACACAGTTAACTACATTACCAAGTCCTGCTATTTTATACCATCTATATGCAGTAGTATTAGCAAATGCAGTCTCGTCCCACCCTGTATCTACGTCGAGGGCAGCAAGTGTCGTAAGAGATGTCCAACTACCATCTACTCCATTCGTTGAGTCATTAGACCCATAGAACGTACCAGCTTGAAGTTCTGTCTTTGCACTTGCATTAAGAGAGTAAGTCTTAAGCATAGTAACAGTCTTCGCATTACCAGCACCATAGTCGATAGCTACATAGGAAAACTTCTGGATATACGTACCAGTATCGTTATCACTACAATAAGTACCATCTGTTTGGCCTGGCTGACTAGCATCTGTATAATGTGCCAGCAATGCTGATGTTACATCTGCCATTTTGCACTCCCTTTGCTCAAAATTTGAGCATAGTTATGATAAGCGAACTTCAATGTTACTGATAGTTGCTGTTCCACCATCAGCCTGAGTTTGATCTCCTCCGAAGTCGATATAGCCAACGATCGGGTCAGCGACAGGAGCTGCAACTGTGTCATCAAAGATGATTGCGCCAGGAGTCGGGCCAATCGCTCCACCAGATGCAGTCCACGTTACATTGCTCCAGGTGATCTCAGTCCTGTCATCAGTGTCATCTTCAGTAACAGCAACACCAGCCAAGGTCTTGGTATTCTGGGTGTATCCAAAACCTGTTGCCAGTTCACTTGCTGATACATCTGCATAGCCATGATGCGTATCCTTATTGAACGTAAAACCAGTGTTCATCAGGATGATCTTAAAGCTATCTCCTGAAAAGTCGATAGCCTTAGTGGCCAACAGATACTTAATCTTATTGCTCGCCGTACTTGCCATTTTTCTGTTCCTCCTTATCCTTTCTCAGTCTATAGTTTCTTTCAACCCTAAGGTCTACCTGCCTATCCCTATACAGACTAAACACCAGATGAAAGTGGTTAGATAGTCTGTATATTGAGAGGAAGGTTACCCATACTACACAACAATCATAAGCTATTCTATCAACAAACAATAGAATAGTTAACAAAAGAGCAATCCACACACTCATGCAATCCTTACACTCAAAGACATGCTTACCTTTATAAGAAAGAGCAGGAGTCCACCTTGTCAACATAGATCTCAAAGGTTGTAGTGGCCCACCTTCAAACCACAGATGCACCATCGCCTCGCAAGCAACTAATCCAAATAAGATTTCCAGCCACATATCCTGCATATATACTCTCGTCTATCCGAAGCACAACAGGCCTTCTTAATCTTCAACCGTTCTCCACAAAGAGGACAAGGATCATCTGTCTGCTCAATCGTCCCAGGAATATCATCCTTCTTGCTTCCCTTCCTCAACCCTCTCAGAAAGTTCTCCATGTTTCTTCTCCAGAGTTTGTATCCACCAGTTTATGTCTTTGTCTGACAGTAACCGAGTATCACAACTGCTACTTGAGCAATCCAACACTGTCCTTATATTATCCTCATTGACTGGAACCATTCTGATATACATATCAGCACCACAATCAGGACACTTAGGTCTCTCATACCTATCCAACAGTGCAGGAATCTTCTTTGCATACTGAGACGAAATAAAGGTGTCTCTCTCTTGTTCTGCCAAAATCTCTTGATATGCAGAGAAAGCATGGGTTATGTTCTTTGTAAGTCCAGTCTCTATAAATATCCTCGTAGCTCTCTGGACAGCCATAACCCTCTCATAAAACTCCTGCTGAGTAAGATTCTTTATCATAGCAATAAGTATGGACAGCATCCAGCTGCAATCTGTCCAGCGGTTCTAATATCCTCATTTCCAGGAGCCTTACTATCTACAGTCATGCATCCAGCACTACAATCATAATAGATTGAGGAAGCCTGACTATATGAACAGTTAAGACTATCGTTGGTAAGGCCAGCATACGTTGTGCAATCTCCACTAAAACTTCCAGCCTGCCTTACACCTAAACAGGAATAATATCTTCTTGCACAACCAATCCTATATGTGTTAGGTGGACCAGGGGTACACACTGGATACTCATCCCATCCGTTTGTTCTATTCACTACAGCATTTCCAGCATTTGTATCTGCATTTACTGCAACTTTAAGAGTCGCAATAGTAACCCCTGCATGATAGACAGCAATAGTAGGGTTGTATATGCATCCAGGATTTGTTGCTGGAGCTGTATATACTCCATCTACACTAATACTTCCATAATCCACACTCCAAGTATAACCTTCTGGAAGGTCACTCACTACTCCATCTGAACCTATATAAGTAAATGTCTGCTGTTCACCAACTGACATCTGCTGAGACACATATCCTATCGTACCAGACACACCCTTTCTACTCTGCCCAGGCCCATCAGCAAGAGGAAGCTTATGCCAGTGTCCACAAGGAATATGGGCAGCCTGCGAACCAGCGCTTCCCTTAACCTGACTCGTTGACCAGACCTGTGGCTCATTCCCCTCATCTTCAGTATAAGTAACACCATCAGTTGCAGGTGTCACAAAGCGAGGATTATTCAAGTATCCCCACTTATCGGGCTGAGGGACAAATGTCCAAGGACCTTGTCCTTTATTGTCGCTTATCCAACTCATGTCGTTGTCATCGTTCCTTGCTGTGAAAGTATCAACTCAAAGGGAGACGCTCCCATAACCAGATTTGCAGGAAGTCCATCTACATCAGGAGCACCAACCAGAACCTGGCCATTATAGTCACACATTGCTGTCGCGTGAGGGAGAGTTGACGAAACCGTATAGGCCTTCGTATTAGGATCACGAACCAGTGCAATGTTTCCATTGCTCATATAAACATAGTCATAATAAGCAATAACTGACCACGTTCCATAAGCAGTTGTGGCAGTATACTTAAGGTCAAGCGACGACCCACTCCACTCATAGATCTTCTTCAATCCACATACTATAATCATCCCAGGAAGAACAAACAGCTGAGGAAAGGGGAATCCATCTGTTATAACACTAGTAGTCATTCTCGTCATAGCCTCAACAGACTGGAGGACTCCATCTTTTCCTGATGCTCCCACACACGTGAGAAGATAGCCTGAGTTCCTAGGCTTATTGTTGGTTGGACGTAAGCCTTTCGCCAGCTGTCCAGCTCCAATGACAAAGTTAAACTTCCCACCTTTAACAACTGTCAGGTCCATCAGATCTCTCCATTCCCCAGACTACTAAAATCTCTGTTCACTGTTGAAGGAACGCTCATGCTAAGACTTTGAGTCTGCGAGAGTCGCTTCTTAATCTCTGGTACTGCAATCTCAAGCAAATCTTCATACTTAGCGAGCGGATTCTTTCCCTCAACCATCTCCAGGACAGAAGCAACAACTTCCTTCTTATCTTTAAACTCCGGATGATCCTTATAAAACTTACTATTCATCTTATGCAGCATAGCGTTCTGGGCCATAAGATTCCCTATAACCTCAGGAATCAAAAGGAGTGTTTTCTCAACAGCTGCGTTTATAATCTCTTGTTCTGTCATCTCAGCCTCCCATCTGCAGACCACCAGCGCAGTCTTCCTCAACAGCATCATGATCCAGACCCATAACATCTTCCATAAGAATCGCCCTATGATCAGCCGCAGCAGATGTGTTATGGTAAATAGCGTTGATTCGATAGAGAGCCGCCTCAATCAGAACCATTGGTTCCACTTCAGTCCAGAAAGACTTAGTCTGCGTCCACACTCCTCCAGAGAGCGTTGCTGAAAGTGTTGGTGAATAAAAGAGTCCCCAGATACTCAATGTGTAAGTATCATCAGGAGGAGGCATTACCACTATGCCATTATAGTTAAAGTGCTTAGCAGGAGCCGTTGCATCAAAGAGAACAAGGTCCTCTATATCATACATGCCCGTAGTAGAAGCAAGGGTATCAGGATAAGGACGAAGAACAGCAGGAGCATAGTAGGCAGGGCATCCTTGCGTAATCGCAGAAGACTCTTCATAATAGTACTCCCTAAGCACAGCAAGGGAAACAGGAGTAAGTTGTGTTTTTCCATCTGCATTTGCCACCCATACTTCCTGGATAGACCTAATCCCAATAGACTTAGCTACTATCGTCCCAGCATTCATAATAACAGGATAGCGGGCCTTCATCTTCCCTGTATCCATGAGTCGGTCCAGATAACGCTGTGCTGAGTTAATGATAAAGTCTGCTCCCGCATCTTCATATGTCGTTGCAGTGAGGAGATCAAAACGTCCAGAGATCTCAGCAAACTTATAACGTAAATCGTAGTAGTCCATGTCTCATCCTTTGTTCATATTTTGAACACAGTTTCCATAAAGTGGGAGAGAGGAGACTCTGGAGAAGCCTCCCCTCTCCCTGCCGCGCAAGAGGAGGGAATCACGGCGTCCTCTTGTTAAACGGAGTTATCAACTCCCACGCCGTTCAGGAACCCCATGCAAGAAGGATGATGCAGCTCGAGGGACGCTTCAGTCAGCCATTCCTCATCCGTCGCATCCTTCCGAGAAGCGTTCACACCAGGACCTGCCTTCTTCGCATCACCCTCAGCGTAGAAGTCAGTATCGTCGATGTATCTGTAGATCAGGTTCTGCGGCTCAACAATCAACATCGAATAACGCAGAGTCTCTTCGATAGAGAAGAGGGGATGCGTCAACAGGTTGATAACACCGAAAGGGGTCAACCATCTGTTGATGTTGATGCCGTAGGTCTTGTCAGTCGGCGCTAACTGCATATGCGAGCCAGTCTGTGCCAGCTGATTCAGACCCAGGAGAGCGCCGCTGCCGCAGAGGGCCAGTTTCTCACCCTTACCATACCGGAAGAGGACTTCCAGGTATGAATTCAGCCAGGTCTCACCACCACCTGCATCCGTCCAGTCCTTCCCACTATACGTACTGTTGAGCGAGAAGTCATCAACATTCGCAGAAGCGTCACGTCGAATGATAGTGATGATTCCATCCATAGTACGTTCAGGATACCCGTTGTCTCCAGTATTCTCAGTTCGAACACCGAAGAGGTACGCTTTCTCCATCTCAATACTGTGGTTCTCGAGAGCCTCACGTTTCATCTCAGCATACGCATCTCCCGTGCGCAGTCTAGTCTTCCTTGCCGTTCGGGTAATGCTAACAGGTGAACGAAAGATCTGCGTATAGTTGTAAATCTTCACAGGATCATTCGTGATACCAGTAGGCATCGTTGCTCCCTCAGCATTGATGTTACCGACGATCATGGCGACGTCTGCATCGGACAGGTCATGGCTATGGGAGCTGTTATCATCAGCCTCCAACAGCTTGACCCTGATATATGAAGATGCCCCATTGACATTCTTCGCCACAACCTTCGCGTTAACATCGACAGTGAAGTCAGATGCATCACGCAGTAGGACCTGGTGCCCGACACGAAAGTAAGAAACATCCGCCGCAGACATCTTGATATACAGATTATCTCCTGCAACTCCACCACTCGTGTAAGCAGTAGACAAGATGCTATCCGTATACACTCCAGTGATCGTGGCCCGCTGAGTCGCCAGACCCTTCGTCCACCAGTTAAACTCCGGGTCATCCACCTTCTCGCTTTTCAGCTTACTCATAATAGCCGTCAGCGGAGCAGTCCCATTCGGGTACAGGAAGAGAATCGTTTCCCTGTAGCTTTTAGGCCTCTGGTCAGTTGCCCAGGAGCCGGTACCTCTCATTCCAAGAAAAGCAGCCATCGTTTATCCTCCTTCTTCCCATCCCTTACTTGGGAATCTCGATTTTGTAGTTGAAAGTTACCTCGACCGCTTTCGCACCATCCATAGTCCCAGCAGGATTATAGAGGCCATAAGTAGCCGAGAACGAACCTGCTTCATCAGCTCCATTAAACTCAGCCTTTACAAGCTTATCGTAAATGCAGTTCGGAGCAGCAGGCAGACCCAGGGACGCACCATAGCCGACACTGATAGTGTCACTCGATCCAGTGACAGTACCAGAAACAAGCGCCCAAGTAGCAGCTGTCACATGAGCAAACGCCTTAACAGTCGTCTGCGCACCAGCAGCCGTGAACGTCAGAGTATCACTGATCCCGACCCCATTCTGGTCAGTGCCGACGAACGTGACAGTTCCATTCGTGATACTTGCATTAGCATCAGTCAGATAACCCCTCAGCGTTCTAGGATAGTCCGGCTGTGCAGCGATGGTCAGTGCACCTGCAGTCAGACCAGAGATCGCGACAGACGATACAATCGTTCCACTGTCAGCAGCCTCCTCAACCGCAGGAATGGCGAAAGAAGCCCTCCCAGTCAGGGAAAGCCAACCTTTGACTTTATCCATTGTTTCCTCCTTCAATGAACTTCTCATAGAGTGAGAAGTGTTGATTGGTCAGTTTTTTGCCCTCATCCAGCTTCTTAAGAGCACTTACGATAAGGTCCATAGCCTTTTCTCCAATCTGTATATCAGCTTCCTGATCTACAGACTGATCCCAGACAACAGACCCCTTCTCCATATCCTGCACAAACTTATACTTCTTGATCTCGTCCTCATTAAAGCTCAAGCTTTGCTTAAGCTGATGGACGATCTTCAAGGTCACGAAGTTCCCCTCTCCAGGGAGGATACTCATGAGTATAAGTCTTTCAAAAACAGTCAGCTTCATATCTTCTCCTCTTTCCTATTGTTTATGCGTCAGCATACCCGATCAGCCAGAAGATCGTACTTCCGACATGGCACCTTATCCATGCATTCGCAGCTCCAACCGACGGATCAGCTGTCACTATACCACAAGTTCCAGTTGCCGCAAAGTTCAGGAAGTCATTGGCTACCGCACCAGACAGCCTGATCGCTGCATCAACCACCGCTCCTGAGTCAACTGCCAAAGCAAGCATCGAGTCCAGGCACGTTACATCAGGATAAACCTCAATCATCACTCCATCAAACTGAGCAGTGACAGTCGAAGCACCCTCGATATGAAAGTGGCCTGCATTGACAGTAGATGCTGTAAAGTTGCCAGTGTTTACGTCACACTTGGCAGACAGAGCAGACATTGCTGTTACTGCACCTGTGCCAAAGTGGGACACCCAGGGCTGGATACCATAAAGCTGGCTAACCACAGTCGTAGAGCCACCTGCAGTTCCTGCATATGCCCTGAAAGCTCCTGCAACAGCTGTAGTTCCATTATCTCCATCACCAGAGAATGCAACCTTCACATAGGAGCCGAGTAGATCAGCACAATCTCCAGCACCTGCACTCTGCAGAATATTGATTGTGTGAGCACAGACTGTAGCACCAGGATTAGTGTTCAAAACCATAGGAACAGACAGATCTCCCATGTTGAACAGCCCAATCCCAGTCGTTGTCTCATCGAACTCCATGGTGATCTTCGTCTCTGCCGTCGCAACAGTGGTTCCGATGGTCAGCAGCTGGTCATCTCCCATGAAGAACGGGATGCCGACCAGAGAGAGACAGGAGTTACCCATATCAAACAAGGCATACTCACCAGTCGTTCCGAGGAAGACCTTGAGGTCCATATCTGTCGTACCATCACCGATGATGATAGCGCCAGTGTCATCCGCTCTCGGCTTGATAGTAAGGTTAGTAGCATCCCACTTGAACACTACATCACCACCAGAACCATCACCAAACCTAAGCTCGTCGTTATCCCCAAGAAGCAGGTCAACATCTTCAAGCTGCAGAAGAACATTACCTACGTCAAAGAGAACATACTTCGCTGCAGTACCCAGAAACACCTTAACATCCATGTCATAGGTACCACTTCCAAAGTTAATCGCTCCGGTGTCATCGACCAGCGGAAGAATCTGCAGAACAGACCCATTCCACTTGATCCCAACATCCTTCGCATCCCCGAAACTGAGAGCAGCGTTATCCTTGAATTTTGCAAAGGAAATGTCACCCTTTCTCAGAAACTGGTAGAGAAGGCGATCTAAAGTTACATCACCCATAATCTTTTCCTCCATGTTTAGGGTTTGTAGAATACCTTTGCCGCTGCGAATTATTCCTAGCTCATGTTACTTGTCTTCGTCTCCACTAAGCTACCAAGAGCTATTCTGAGAAGAGATGTCTCGTCCAAGTAACCATACCATAATCCTTCGTCTTTATACACACTATGTTCATAAATTGAACAAAGTTTATATGTCCTTTATAAGCTCTTCGATCCCTTTCTGAATCCTCGTCAACTCATCTCCACCACCACTGGGTCTCGCTCCAGTCCTAGACACAAATGCAGGAGTTGCAGGAGGTTCTGCAGGAGGCGTCACAACAGGAGGTTGGATACTAGGATCAGCTCCCAGTCTCAACCGATTCCTAACCTCAGGAGCAAGGCCCTCAATAACCTTCTCCATACTCCAGTCAGGATGTGCAGCCGCAAGCTCATTAGCCACAACTCCAACATACGCTCTGTTCCCAACCAGATCTTTGTTAGCGTTGAAGAACTCAGCAACTGCCATTTTCCTTGTTACAACCTGATCAGCCAGACCGATAACTAGCTGAGGAAGCACTGATGCAAATCCTTCCTGAGCTTTCGCCACAACTCCAGAAAGTAGCTTGTTGAAGTCATCAGCTGTGTTCAGTGCCTTATCGAGGTCCTCCTCCTTCTCGATGAACTTATGAATCTCAGGAGCCGCAGGTTCTGCAGGTGGCTGATCAGCAGGATGCGTAACAGGTTTCCCAACCTGAGATGCCATTTGCTCAAGCATCTTCCTCATGTCCTCAACTGTGCTTCTCAGCGTCGCAAGCTCAGCATCCCTCGGGTCAACCGGAGGAGGAGGCGTTACAGGCGGAGTTTCCACAGGAGGAGTAACAACCGAAGGTGTCTCCACTGGAGGCTCATTACCTTTCTGAGACTCTACAGGTGGTACAACAGGAGGTTCTGCAGGAGGCTCAGCCGAAGGCGGTGTCTCAGTCGGTGGTTCAGCAGGCGGAGGCGTGCTTGCAGGCTCCAGACCCATAAGCTCGTCAATCCCTTTCTTTACATCTTCACTAGGTTCACTCATCTTTCTTCTCTTCTTTCTTCATCTTTCTTTCATATTCTACCTGCTCTCTCAAGATCGCAGGAAAGTCCACAATATGTCCAATACCTCTCATAAACCCTTGGTTCCGACAAATAGTTGTCGGATCCTTGAAGGGGTCAATATCATTGTTCTCCTCCATCTTAGCGTTCATCTGATCTATCGAATCTTTTACGATAGCTTTCCAGACCCTATGCTGGATAAACTCTTCCAACTCATTCATGCTAAACTCATTAATATCTTCTTTCATATCTACCTCAATGGAATAAGATTCCCTTTCTGTGCCTCATCCAAAACTGTCTGATCAGGCATCGCCGTTCCCTGAACAGGGGGCATCTGGCGATTCTGCAACTTAAACTCATTTACATCCTTAACTCCCATCATCATAGCAATCCGTTGAAAGATCCTAACAATGTCGAATTGCTGAGACAGCAACGGCTGTGTAACAATACTCTGGAACATCTGCGTCATAACATCTGCATTTTCGCCAGTCGGAAGCGTATTATCACTTTCAACAATATCATAGTCGATAGAGATATCGTTGGGATTTATCCTGAAGCGCTCTGAGTTCTGATACTGAGCCCTCAACTCCTCCTCATATCTCCCTGTCATATCAGCATAGAGCGAACGGGTCATAAGCTGCTGCGTATGACTAGCCAGCATATATCCTAAGTCCCACATTGTCTGCAACGACACAACCTTTGCAGCTTTCGCAAGTCTCGAGAGTGCAGCCATTCTCGTCCCACGACTCTCCGTTGCAGAGACCCTCTCACTCCCTGTCCTTGCCAGCCCCATGACACTATCAACTGATCCAGAACAAGTCTTAATCAGCTCAGTTATATAAGCAGAATCTCTAACATGATTCTGAGTAATATCAGTAACAGCAAGCTGCTTAACAGCATTATCAACTCCCCTTCCCCATGCTGCTCTTCTCATCCTGATAAGCTTCCCAGGAGCAGGATCAAGCAGATCATTTATGTTGATGAGAGAAGGATCAACCACCAGCATATCGTTGATACTCTTTCTCACATTTGTAATATGGCTGTTTATCATCCAGTCCAATGATGTCTGGAGACCACCAATCAGCTCCAGACGACTAACCGGTGTCACCGAGTAACCATCATAATCAGGACTGCAAGTTGCTACAGGAAACATATTATGATCTAAGCCAAGAGGCTTAGCCATAAGTATATACTTATCAGCTGCAACACAGAAGAGCCACTTCTCAGGATACTTTCCCTGTCCAAGTCCCCACTGTTCAGGGATCATATTCACATAGAGATAAGCCTTATCAATTGGAGCTGTTGATGAAGGGGCTTCTCCAGTCCCTGTCCCAAATCGCTCATCCCTACCAGTAGATGTTCTGGCCTTGTTATACTGACTCCTGCCAGCACTCCCCTTCATCCCACTGAGATACTGTACGTTGAACATATCTCCACGGCTTCCTTGTTCCTCAGACATCAAAGCCGCATAGTTTGTACTCTCTATCCAACCAAAAAACTCACCCTTCTGAATCTCATGGATCGGCACATTCGGGTCAGGGAGGGTCATATAAGGGTCAATGTTCTTCAGGAAATTCCCCTCATATAGAACAGTGTCAACACTCTCTCTCCTCGTCCCTCCAGTAGACATAAGCTTCGCGAAGATCGCTGAGAAGAACGTAGCAGGAACAACCTGAGTCTTCTTCCCAAGTATCTTATCCCAATAAGGTGCAACACTCCCGATCCCGTAAGCCCATGCATCCCTAAATGTCGTGAGGAGTGCGAGGGCCATCTTTGCCCGCCTCGTCTGAACCTCAATAACCTTCTCAAGCATGATACCACCCATTCTATCTTCAGGCCCATTCCCTTCATATTTAAAGATCGGATACTCCAAGAACGTCGCTGAGAAGTATGTCAAGAGCGTCTCAAGTGTTGCAAAGCTATAAGGGATAACAATAGAAACTGGAATCCGTTCATCAGCCGTCTTCAGTTTCTTCTCTGCCTCATCAAGAGGAATATAAGCCGTGAGAGTTCGATCTATGAGTTTCCAGCTCGGATAGCGCTTAGACATCTCTCTCGAGCTCTCCTGCACCCTTAGGTTCAGTTTTGTCAGAAGCTGCTGATGCAACGTAGACGTTGGCCTAAGGTCCAGGCCCCTTGGATACTTATATCCAAAGTCATTATAGACACTGACACTCGCGCCAGTATTGTTTGGGTCAAGGTTAACAGGCACTATGCAGCCCTCCAATTCTTAAGTGCAGGTTCATATTCTTTCTCAAGATCAGCAAACTCATCTTCCTCAGGTGCCTCTCCTGCAGTGTTATCAGGTGCAAAGTAACGCTCCCCAAGCTCAAGCATCTCGACAACATATGCAAGAGCATCCATCACGTCATCTTTCTTACTCCTCGGGAAAGCGATAAGTTGACTCTCAAGCACTTGTGTTACGTTTCTATTATGCCAGACGTAACCAAGACGATAGAGAGGATTAAGCATCGCTATCCGATTCTCCTTCTTATCCCTCGCCTTCAGCTCAACGAGGTTATAGAACTTACCTCGCCTGAGCATATATGTTGTGATCGGATAGGTTATGAACTCATTGAGACCTGTCACTTCATACCCAATAGTCCTTGCTCCAATCCTGTCAGCCATTGCAAACGCTTGTTCGTAGATCTGCTCAGGGTGCAGCTTCTCATGAACAATGTCTCTCACACAAATTCGAGGGATCTCAACATTCACTCCAACTCCCACGATCGCACTATAGTCAGAAGAGATCTTAGTAGTCTTCGCAGGATCAATGATCACTATGTTTTCGTACGAAGGAAGCTTCTCAGTAAAGTCTGCATCACTTTCCAGATAATACTTAAAATACTCTTCCTTAAATATTGCATCTTCCTTTGCAATAGGCTGTCCTCGATACTCCCTTGCAAAAACATCCAAGAGACCCTGACACCTAAACGTGTCATAAAGATCCTTGACAGCTGAGTTAGACATATACTCGGGCCAGTTACTATTCAACGCATCGTCACAGAGATCAATTTCAACTGAGTGCCAAGTTGGATCAGCAAGCAAATCAGCCAGCAACGCATCTTGGTGCTTGAGAGTGTCTATATAAACAACTTTCCATGTAGGGTTGCTTCTATCGACACTATTAAGCACATCTGCAAAGAACCATTGCTTAAGCTTTGTCCTCTGTTCCTCTGAATTAACAGCCTCTGCATCTTCAAGATCATCCACTATAATCAAGTCAGGCCTATGTTTGCCCCACCTAACCCCACGAACCTGTTGTCCTGCACCCCTCGGAAAAACAAGAACGTCACCATAAATCATCCACATCTCCTTACTAAATGCAGGATCAAGTCCAAGATGATCTGCACTTCCGATCTTCACGTCGCCAAAGATCTTACGGATCAATGAGTTTGTCTGGAGCTCCCTCTTCAGGTTCTCACTCTCCATAACTGCCTTCGTTGATGTAGTACTGATAGGGACAATGAACCGCTTCTCCCTAAAAAGTCCCTTCTTTCCTGCATATCCTATATTCAAGATAGTCGATTTCCCCCAACCTCTTGGAGCCTTAATAACCACCTTCTGCTTACTGTCATCATCTAACGCTTCAAACACAGGCTTTGTGATAGGCGCAAAGGGTCTCTCAAACGACTCTCCAAAGAGTATCTTCGATGAAATCTCAGTACTCAGATAACACTGAGCCATGATTTCTTTTATCTGTTCCTTCGACTCAAGGTCCATCAACAAAATCCTTTGTTCATTTTTTGAACATAGCCATTATTTATCAGATCCTGTAACATTATGATCCTTAGCCAGTGCCCCAATAACTGCAATCCCTGCTGCTATAGCGATCTGATTAGGCTCTACATTTCCATTCTGTGCTGCCGATAAGCCTGCATATGTTGCTGCAGTAGCACAGCCAGCAATCGTTGTCTTCCAACTTTTCAGCCATTTCATTTTCTCCTCCTTTATGGTGCATCCTGCACTGGATAGGGATCAGAGCCATACTTTGCTGCACTTGCTGCCCAATGTTCTACACCCTCAAAATAGTACCATGCTCTAAACCTGTTCATTCCATCATCAAGACAGTCTTGGCGAAGTTCTTTATCTGCAATTTTCCTACATTCTATAGGAAGTAACCCCATCCTCATCAACTGATACTTTGCGTCATGCCCCAGGCCGCCTCGCATATTGGTCTTATCGTCCTTTGTTGGACCACTACATCCATCCCAAGCATACCCCTTCCTAACCGTCAATAGTCCACTAGGCGTAAGAATAATATACTCAATAGAAATACTAAAGCCAAGTATATTTGTCTGGACTGTATAGTCCTCTGCAAGTTGATACTTATACCCAGTTCGGTACTTCATACATCCTCTAGATTCTGAAAATGTGGATAGTCCTTACTACTCATCCAAGAACCACCCCAGTCAAGTCCAACTGTCTTTCCTATCTCTCCTGCTTTCGTCCACTTAGGATTCGTAATATTCCAGTCGGGCTTTCCGTGCTCCATGATGACTATATCAAAAGCCCTTCCATCTATATGTTTACTCTTCCTTGTCCATGTAACAATAGTACCTGGCCTACTCCGTCCCTGTTCATATAGAGCATTCTGCTCTTCTTGTGTTCTTCTTGTACAGGTAACTATAAAGTCAATACCTGCATCTTTCATTGCACTCTCGAACGCTTGATACTTTACTTGTGTTCTAGGTGTTAAGTCCTCTATTCTTCTACTCATCTTCCACACTCCGTTCTCGCCTCATGCTCACCCCTCAGCTTATAATGGTCATCTCCTAACTCTCTCAGACGTCGATAAGTATCATCCTGTATCTCGGCTGTCCTCTTCTGGTTCTCGTCTATCTGCTTAAACGTCCTAGCAAAGAAGTATCCTATTGTTGTCACCAGGATAACTACAAGACCCGAGAACATAGTCACCAGAATATTTCCCATCTCAATCGAGACAGTTCCTACTGGTTGTTGCGCAGCTAAAACTAAACTAGACAATAAACCTGACACAGACACCTCCTTGCGTATTATCAGTACTGTACCGCACAGTAATGTAGGTTATCTACATCAAGTGTCAGAGAACCAGTCGCTTCCACAAGGTATTCAATCACCCCTAGATTAACCTGGCACCACTGCATACACCCATAGTGATACATATCATTAGCAAGACCACCACAAGACCAGACTGCGTGCCAGTCTTCCCCGCCCGCATTATGGTGACGTAGTTTAAACCAAGCATCTCCACCAGCACTCCCAGAATCTCTTACATTCACCCGACTATATATCTTTCTCGTTCCACGGGGGACGACCCCATAAGAATCGCCCTCGATGTCTATATGGGTTCCTGCATTATCAGAACAGGCCGTGGTTCCACCGAACAACAGAGACGCTTGGGGAGCGTTAAGTTCTATCAACTCATAAGGAATAGGTTGCCATATTCCAGAACCAATAACGGTTCCGTAACTTAACATTGGCTTACAGATATAGACATCCCCTGCCGCCTGTTCAAGAACAACCTCAAAAGCAGCACATGTGAGAGTTGCAGAGAAATCCATCGTCACTTCCAGGTCTTCCCATGCACCACCACCAGTATGATAGTTAGAATACTTTGTAGTTGAGCCGTCATACATCTTTAACCTAGCATGGGATGCAGTAGAGGTCTTGACGCTCATCTTCATAACCATGTCAGCCCCACGAAAGCGAGAGTAATACTCTTCTTCATCATATGTGTTAGGGCCAAGGGGAGAATATCTCAACCAGTCTCCCGCAGCCGAAGGTGTAAGGAGAAGTGAGTATTGAGAACCACCAGAATCGACATCATCAGTGTCAGATTGTCGGTATATATCTAGGGTACTATCCTTGTTCCAACCTTCGGGGGCCACATAATCTGCCCCAGTATAGCTAGGAACGAACTCTTTCACCGAGATCGAATCAAATAGCATCGTTCCTGCGGTTGCATCAGACTTCTCAACGTGGATTTTTATAGAAGCTACCCATGCGCGAAAGTAGCCTATCAGGTTTTCTGTATCTCCCCATGCGGCAGGTGCGGCCCCAGAGATATTATAGATAAGAGAGTCATCAGATGCGTCTAGGATATTTATTGTAGAGGTTCCCGCACCAGATGTACCTTGTTTAGAGTAACCACACACCTTATATGTATGACCGGGAACAAGAGTAATGGTCTGAGTAACCCACTGTAAAGCTTCGCCAGTTCTGGTTATTTCCAGACAGTTTCCTGCCTTCCCACCTGCCACTGAGGCTATTGTGCAATTAGTCGCCTCCCAACTCCCCGTATCTGATGTAAATGCACCATTCGCAACAGTCTCATCACCAGTTACGGCCACAGTTGAGGACGAACACACCCCGAAACGAGAGTTGATAAAAAGCTGTGCTGGCGGGGAAGAAGTTCTTACTGAAGGCGCTCCAATTATATGCTGTATAGTTCCCATTTATATCCTCCTTATGCCGCGTCAGCAACAGTTTCAAGATACTCGTAATATACCCAAGCCCTGATGTTTCCAGCGGCGGTGAACGAACCTCCACCATTCTTCGTGATTGCTATATCTGTCTCAGAAGTAACTACAATGGAAGGGAGAGCGTTGACTTTGGTGCTCTTGGCAACTGCCTGACCTGTGCAGATAGAATCAGTAGACCCGCCAGAGAAAGAAGCGTCCCAAAGCTCACCAGCAGTCAGAGCAGTATCTACCCTGAGCTGAACGCCGATAATCCTTGAAGTGGCGGGAATGTTGACTTCGATAGTGCATGTTGCGGCGGCAGTAATGTTAACCGAATTTTCGGAAACTGCCCTTGTAAAACCACCAGTGGTTCCCAAAACTGTGACCTTACCTGAGCCAAGAGCGACTTTCGCAGTAGCAGACGCCTCACCTATGATGTGAAGTCGGGCGTCACCACCTGTTCCAAGGAAGTCTGCGGACCATGCTTGGACACCATTTGCAACTATTGCAGTAGGAGCAGTTCCGTTTCCTATTGCAAGGACACTAGCCGCAGAAGTACCAGGGGCAGATAAACCCCCTAAGAGGATACTTCCAGTTGTGTTATCTATGGTAGTTAGTGTTGCTCCTCCGCTAGTAAGCCTATATAAAATGCTGTTAGCACTTATAGCAAACAGTTTGCCGCCGGTAGTTTCGGCCTCAAAATGAGCGTTTCCATCATTATAGAATCCTGCATAGCCAGCGGACGCACCTGTTTTAGTCAGCCTAACCCCCGCCCTAGTCGCATTAGATACATCAAAAGCAACCTGTGGAGTAGTTGTACCAATTCCTACATAACCACCTGTTGACTGTAGTATAACATAACTTGTAGTTTTCGTGCCGTTACTCGTACCCTCAATCGTGATGTCCCCGTTCGCAGCACTTGAGCCATAGATGGTGGGGGCTGTTAGAGTAGTGATTGTAATAGCATTGATAGTACCACCTTCGACCTTATCTCCACTGATCTGATCAGCCGCAAGTGTTAAGGTGCCTCCAGAGACATCAAGAGTCTTTCCAGACCCAACTGTTACGTCACACCCAGATATTGTACCACCACTAATAGTAATATTCGTAAGGTCAATATTCGCCTGACCGATAATCCAGTTTGCACCAACAGCTGCTTGTGTTCCAGACGCAGAACCGTCTACGATACAGATAGCAATATCAGCAACTGTCACAACTGTCCCAGACGCTCCACCAATCTTTCCAGCAACACTCACGACATAGACATGTCCAGCATCTGCTGCAGGATAGTTGGGGTTACCTGAACAGTCAATATTGCCCTTGATGATAAAGGGATTTAAGCCAGACGCTATCGAAAGCGTAACAGTTCCATTACCATTATCAGTAACAGTTATCTCTCCTGTTGCACCAAGGACCTGAGAGGGCCTGAGAGACCCAGACTGAATTCCACCTAATCCGTCCATAGCTGGCCTCCTTCCTAGTACTCAAGAGTGATCTGATAAGCACCAGCAGCACCGTTGATTGCAGAGATAGCCTTGAACTGCTCAAGGTTCTCTCTTCCAACTATCCGCCATGAGTCACCAGGATAAAGAAGATGGCCAACTCCAGACGCTCCCTGTGTGGGGCTGACTCTGAAGCCAACTCTAATATTGTTAGTCTCGAAACTGAGAGTGGCAGCAGTTGCATGCCTGCCAGTTGAACTGTCATAAAGAAGCGTACTGGTGATACCAGCCGCACTATCAGTGGACGCGATCCTCGTGGTCACGCCCATACTTCCCATTGTACTAAATGTTCTCATAGCTTCCTCCGCACGCTCGCCTGAACTATGTTCAAAATTTGATCAAAGTTATGCAGGTAAAGAAGCTGGTGATAAGCCTATCATCCTTGCCCGCTGCTTAATATCTTCAATATCTTCGCTATTCAAGTGAATAGATGTGTTCTGTGTTCTGATGGTTTTGACAGCCGCATGACCAGCTCTATCGAGGATGTCAGTTGCTGTCCTGAACTTGATCGCATCATTAGCCGTTGTCAGCAGACCTTCAAGGACAGTGAGAGCCTGAGGCGCCACTTCCTGTATCCTCTTAGCAACATCAATTGCATCAATATCCCGGGCCCCTCTCATGACATCCATCTGCTGCTTAACAATCGGGCTATTGAGCGTATAGGAAACCATAACCTCTGAAATCCCCATCTCAGCTGCAATGTCAGTCTGCTTCATTCCCTGGACTGCAAGACGCATGATCTCCCTATGCCGATCCCAGATGGTCTCAACTGTATACTTGTTCCCGTCCTGGTTTCGTCTGCCATCAGTTGCCATTTCTCTCTCCTCTGCCACCATCATGGCACAGATCAGCGCAGGTGTCAAGAAACAAATTCCCACAAATGCCTGACCTTCCTCCCAACATCTTTGCTCAAAATTTGAACAAACTTACTGAACATGTGGGAAATTGTGGGATTTAGATTCTTGTACGTACTATAATAACGTCTTGGCGTGTGTGGGAGGGTGGCGTTTCCCCTAGGGCGGGGTGTCAAATAAACCTTGACATTCATGGGGAGTTGTGTTATGATGAAATCAACATAAGGGATTGTGACGAATGAGACGACGCACCTGCAGTGCAGGTGTAACATGGGCTCATGAACGCCCTCCCGGTGAATAATGAGACGATCATGCCTTCCATCATGCCCTCGAGCATAACGATATGTGGAGGTGGCGAGATGGAGAATAGAACGGTCTATTGTAGTACCCGCAGGTTTGAAGGTGATGATGTGACTAAAACCAAGCTTACGCTTGACTTCAGCCAGGTAACCGAGACTGAACTCATCGAGTATGCTATTGATGCACTGGTCATCAAGTGGCAGGGCGCAATCAGGCGTAAAAAGGACGCTAAGGTGCCGAGTGAGGCGACTTATAAGGTCCCCAAGCCTGGAACGCGTGCAGCGGCTCAGATGCTGCCATTCGATGCCCTTGTCATGGCTTGCGGCGGCAATCGCGAGTTGGCCACGTCGGTGGTCAACAAGGCTGGCAGCGTGGAGAAAGCGCTGGAACTGTTCAAGAGCGTTCTCGAAGACTTCGAGAGCGATGGTGAGTAACTAACAACAAACCTCGAGGGCTTGGTGGAGGACATGAACTAACGTTCAGAATAACTATGTTCACAATTTGAACAAACTTATCGCTGCGAAAGCGGGTGATAGATGTGTATACATGTATACATGTACCCATGTGCCCATGTACGCGGGGGGTCTTTCTCCCGCCATTTTGATTCCCCACAATTGGTCCCTCTTTCTCCTTCAGGATATTGGTCCTTCTTTCTATCTCAAGATATATATCTCTATATATAATAATAGTATATATATATATAAGTAGAGAAGAAGAAAGAGAGGAGAGAGAAGAGACAGAGAAAGAGGGCGCAAATGTGGGGTGTCAAATGGAGGCGGGAGGGATGGGCTGCGTACATGGGTACATGCGTACGTGTATACAACGTGGACAGGTACGCATGTTCACTGCGTGAAGGTGTTGACAACTCGATGGATATATGGTATGATGGAATCAGATAAGATAAAGATGGAGATGACAGATATGAAAGTGAATATCGTAGTAATAACACTAAGAACAGAATCTAACGTAAGTCAGTGGGGAGTACCGTTTACAAACAGAAAAGAGGCCAATAAGTATGCAGAGAAAGTTACTAACTACTGGAAGATGAACACAAACTTTAGATGTAAGGTTACAGTACAAAACTCCATGTTCTTACGAGAAAAAGTAGGCAAAGACTGGAGACGGGTTAACTGAACATTAAGAATAAGTCCTGACACTTGTGAGAGTGCAGGCGAGACTATAAAGGGAGGTTAGATATGGCAGAGATCATGAGTAACGTGAAGGCGATCAAGTTGTTCTTCGAGAGTGGAGAGAATGGACGGAGGTTCACGATGGAGGAAATGAAAGCCCTCACCATCGAAGACAGAGTTGAGCTCGGAGCGGCTTGTGCGAAAGCCCTCGGGAGTGAGATTGGAGCGGCTGTCTAAGCCACACTGACGAGACCTGAGAGGTCGAAACTGTCACTGCTTGAATAGAGTGGCAGTCTGTGGTTACTAAAGAAAGGGAGGCTTAAGAATATGGACAGTACAACAAGGGAACAGATACTCGAAAGGTGTGAGCTTATCAGATTCTGCAGGCGAGAATTGGACAGAGCGCTAGACATTCATAGATGTGACAAGACAGAATATGATATATATATTGACAGACTTGACAGTGCAGCGAGGGAGATAGCTGTGCTAATCGACAGGATCAGGGATGTTGAGAGTCCAGCTGTTGATATACAACAGGTAACAACTGGCAGGCTGGAAAACTGGTCATATGCACTTAACAAGCTTCATGGTGACATCTATGATGATACAAAAGAGAGGTTTACTAATGGAACCATGATCACTACCTCAACTATCCAAAATCCACTGGATCTGAAAGAAGGTGCTTACGCACGTACCAGGAACTCAGTATATCTCCTTGGTAAGGAGGCTTAAGTGCACACGACTATTCCCATATCCTCACGAATACCTATCAAGGCGTTCGCTGAGCTGGTTAGAGGGTTTCAGGCTGAGGGCTATATGCCTCGCACGAAGAGCGATGCTCTCAGCACTGCGGTTGAGAAGCTGGCGGCTCTATTTAACGCTAAGCATCGGCTTGACAAGATTGAGACGGTCCAAGAAGCGACAGATTTTCTCAGAGCAATCGGCCTTCCACTTGAGACAAGTGAGAGGCCAATGAAAGCTGTTATAAAGGCAACTGCAGATGAGGCAATGATGCTTGAAGGTGGTTATGTGGATAATAGAGTGACGAAGCTAGCTATCGAGAGCAAACAGGCTGATATGTATGAGGTTGCAGCCAGTGCCATGAAGCGGCTTGGTCTCACGCCTCCGACGAGAGAAGAGTATGAGGCTAAGAAACAGGCGAGCAAAGCGAGCGAAGACCTTCAGGCTCATCCTGTGATGATGAGCGAAGACCGTCAGCTTACAACTGCCACCAATAGTAGGTAAAGCTGTAACTTTGGTCAAAATATGAACATAGTTGCGGTGGCAGCAAGAGGGAGGAGGGATGAGACGTGGAGACAAGAGATATGGAGCTTCTTGGTTCATGTAAGGCGGGAGATTTATATATCTCAGCAGCGAGAGATGAGATCTTGATGGTTCCAGCGAGTGGACGATCAATCACGTTTGACGCTAATCATCCTGCAGTGCAACTCATCATGAGTGGAGGGAAGGAGGGACAGAGAAATGAATAAGACAACTAACGCCTTGCTAACAGGCGCTCTGTGCCTAACGCTCGGATGCGCCTCACAGGGGACTATTGGGAAGGGCATGTGCAGGCATGAAGCCCTTTATGCTGCCACTGTGTGTGCTGAGCGATATCCTGCACGAATAGCTATCGGTCCTCCTGGACATGGACAGGCTCAGTGCTTGATAGATGGAGAGTGGAGATACACACACATGGACGGTAATGAAGTGGTCATTGCCAAGCAGGATAAGTTTATGCCTGATCGGTTCCTCTCTATCGAACAGTTCGTTAAGGTCATCAAAGATTCTTATGGGTGGCAGCAATGACACATCCTTATCAAGAAGAGTTGAACAGGGCATATCAGCAAGAGTTTGCACTCTGGGCATCAGGATATCTATGGGCCTTGGCATGGAGACAACTCTGGCAGATATGGTTCAGTGGATATATGAAGACATGAATGAGCAGGACATAAAGATGTTGACAACTCCGGCATTTTATGGTATGCTGGTTTTTATAAATAATAACAAGGAGGCTTAAACTATGAGCAAGTTAAAAGTTGGTGATAAGGTTAAGGTCCTGAACGATCCTGTTTACATTTCAAGTCGTAAGGAGAGATTCTCGAAAATGCACGTATGTATGATGTTTCCTGAGCATATGATAGGAATGACTGGAACGGTAGATGAAATCTCTCATGCACCTTCAGCAGCGTGGGTAAAGCTGAAAGAAACAGGAATCGCCTACCTTCCTGAGGACCTTGAAAAGGTATCAACCAGAAACATCATCGAGATCGACTACTGCACAATCGACAAAGAGACAGTTGTGATAACTGCCATAAGGAATCTGCTAACACCAAGAGGAATAGATGAGCGATATGGACCTATTGTTTCAGAACTCTATGCCAAAAGCAGATACAGAATACACAGAGGTGGCATTGGTGAAGTTGTTTTCAAGCCGATTATTTTCTCCAAAGAACCACGCCTGCGTATTCCATTTCTTCCTCACAGAACAGACAGACTCACATTCAACAAGATGATCCAGTATATGAAGGCCGCGGGAGATTGCCTTGTCCAGGCGATCAGAAGAGCAAAAGAGATAGAGGCATCTGTTAAAGCGGACATCCAGGGAAAGAAGATCAAAACAGTTATCATCTGACGAGGAGGCCTATCATGGCAAAGCCTTACTTAAACGAACCGCTCACGATATGGGAGGCAATCCTCGCAGCCTGTGTTGGAGCGGTTTTTGCATTCTTGCTCCTATCAGCACTTGTGAATCTGCCAAGGTTTGAGTATCGGGAGGGAGCGAGAGCTGCAACTCAGCAAGAAAGCAAGCAGATGAAAAAGCTCGGACGTGACGCTATTGAGGCGTCTATTATTGATAAGATGGTTGAGAGAGAAAGGAGAGGTGAGAGATGAACTGCATAAACACACGCGCAGCAGATGAAGTTCTCGAACTCCAGTTTGAGTTCTTACAGGAACAGAGAGATCAGCGAGAACGAGAGCTCTTAGAGCAGCGAGAGGAAGCTATCCAGCAGATGCTCGAACGATGCAAGACTTGTCTCTATGCTGATACAGATGGAGACGAACCTATCTGTCTGGCCTTGGGAACCACACTCATTCATATGACTCCTGAAGAGTGTGAGGACTGTTATGAACGAGGAGATCTTGCTGACAAGGCAGCGGAAGAAGAGGAGGTTAGCCAATGATAAAAATGAAGATGCGTCGATCAGCTGTTAATACTACTACAGTATGCTATAGACCTGAGAAAACTGAGGTAGGCAAACAGCACGAGTTAAGAGAGATAGGTCACTTAATCAAGTATATACCTTTCAAGAGAGAAAGTGTAAGAGATGGTAAGACCAGTAAGTGGCCTATGTTTATAAATGTAGAAATTGAAGAGGTGGATGAATAAGATATGGCCACAACTACTCTTGTATGCAGCATTAGCAGGAGTATTGTGGCTACTCATTAAATGCTGAAAGGAAAGGTGGAGGTGAAACATCATGGAAGAAAATCAGCTAAAAATAGAGTTAGAGGCAGTTATCAACTCAAGCACATTTAACAGATCTATGCTCACAGCCTTGCTAAATAGTGTGGCTAAGGAGCAAGCAACAGACGGAACTGTCAAGAAGCCCAAACCAACAGGTGGACCATGCACAGTTTACAAAACCATCAAGCGTATCTACACCTGTACTCACTGTGGGCATATGTTCTCGTCAACAGTTGAACTAAAGCAGGGCGAGAGCGTTCCCTGTATGTCTCCAACAGGACGAGTGGTTATCATCACAAGCGAAAGTCCTGCTGAGATCAACGTGGCGACCAGCTCCTGTGATCACTGCCCTCAATATATCCATTTTATGGAGAGAGAGGAACTCGAGAGGCGCTATATGGAGCTGCTCCGGGAAAGCAGATTTAAGATTAACTTTGCTCAAAAATTGAACATAGAGGAGGTTACGATAAGGATATGAAACTGTCATTTCCGACGAAAGAGAATCACAAGGCTCTCTGGCTTTGGTTGGCGAAGAATCCAGAGAGGGACAGGCGAGAGTGGCCAGGATTTGAGACTATCAGGAAGCTAACAGGTAAAGAGTTTTACTGTAATTGCTTCCTCTGTGAAGACCCTTTTTTTAGTGCAGACTGTTTCAATAATTGCCCTTTACACGGGTGTCACGGAGGTACAAGAGTCTTTGTTATGTGGGATACTGTCAAAGATAGTATAGAGAAGGCTCGCCTCGCCACCCTGATCGCAAACTGCTTTGAAACTCTCGTAACAAAGGAGGCCGTAGACAACATTATCAATGGTGATGAAAGGTGTTGACATCTTCCCCAATACGTGTCAATATGTCCCATAACAGCGGCGCTATGGGCGCTAGCAAAACAAAGAAAGAGGAGGTTTAAGAATGGCAAAGGTTGAAGTTAAGGCAAAGACTCCGAAGACAGGGAAGGAAGCGACTATCTTGGTTGATCTGGGAGAGAATGCAGTTGACGCCATCGAGCGTTTCGGTGACGCAGTCGTCTTCTCTAACTACATTGCGAACCAGAAAGTCAACGTGCAGGCTGGCATGAGACGGCATCTCGACGCCGGTAAGTCCCAGGCTGAGATCCAGACGGTTTATGACACCTACAAGCCCGGCGTCACGATGGATCGAGTGGTTGATCCTATGGTGACTCTTGCGAATCGCCTGTCGAAACTCTCGGAAGAGGATCAGCTGAAAGCTATCGAAGAGCTGAAAGCCCGCGTGGTTCGTGGTGGCTCTATCCAGGCCGACGCCGGAGAGGACGAGTAACACCTTCCCAAACGTCAGTTCTCGGGGGTCTGACGACTAAACAAAACCCTCCTTCGGCTTGATAAGGAGGTGTTGCTTATGCGGTGACCTTCAGATATAAAGCAAATCTCAATTGGTTGTAGTATGATGTTTGTCGAGAGGGAGGTAAGTGACAGATGATAACGCTTATCTCCCTCTTTCAAAAGCTTATAAATGTGGGATTTCCTGGGAAGTTGTGTTCTTTATCAGACACCTAACCAGTAACAACTGAGATGTCTGCTAAACAACATAACAAAGGGAGGATGACCATGACTTACGAACAGTTTATTCAAAACTTGGCAGGGCGGTTTGCTATAAAGATTCCTTTCTACATGATGAAGTTTCGACCAAATCTTCATGTTAAACTAAGCACCATCAAATACAAGCGTCATCAAGGCGCTAAAGAGAAAGCCCGCCGACTTCGGCAGATGGAGGCGAGACATGTCTAATAGAGCGTTTAGCTTTACATTATTTGCAACCTTAGTCCGCAGCCATATCGAGAACTACACTGTCCCACAGTATGGTGATGCTCCTGATGACCAGATCGAGCAGTGGACACCTGAACAGTGTATGGACTCCATCAAGCGTTACTGCAACCGTTTTGGGAGCGGGAGGCGTGGGAGGATAGAGGAGCTGAGGGACATGGTTAAGGTTGCCCACCTCGCTCAGATTACGTTTGATAAGATGAAACCCACAATAGAAGAAGTAGCAGCTATCAGAGAAGGGAGGTTATAAGCATGATAGTCGAACTCACCCTGAAGAAAGATGAAAACTGCCTGGGCCTCAAGTACGACCACTACACCTTCGGGAATGTGCATACTGCTATAAACGGTGGGCTGTATATCGAAAAGGGACAGGAAGTGCCAGAGCAGATAATTCTTAAGATGAAGGAGTAAAGTTATGAAAACAACTACATACAAATGTGACAGGTGTGGAAACTCTGATATAACAAATACTATAAAGATAGAAAGAGTAGGAGTCTTTGTAGGATGGTACAAAAAAGAGTACAGCTCTATGGATAATGGAGTTACTCAAGTATCTCTCGAGAAAGATTGGTGCTTGAAGTGTAGAACTGAGACAGGTCTCATAAGAAAGGAAAAAGAAGATGAGACCAAACAAGTACCAATAACTCTAGAAGATATGGTAAGGGAAATAGCATACGACGCTGCTTGTGAAGCTATCCAAAATAGGTGACAGACATGAGCAAGCGATCTGGCATCATGCTAGCCTATCCCTTCGAGGAAAAGCGTCTCTCGAAGTGGAAACCTCCTTATATTCTACAACCAAAACTCGACGGGGAGCGCTGCCGTGCGGTCGTAGACAATGAGGGCTTCGTAACGCTCTTGTCAAGCTCAGAGGCCGTTATCGAAAGCGTCCCTCATATCAACAAGGCGATAGAGAACCTCCACCTCCGCTCTGTCGAACTTGATGGCGAGCTATATATCCACGGCGCCCCGTTCGAGTTTATTGAATCTGTAGTTTCAAGAACTGTCAACATGCACAGCGATGCAAGGCTGGTTGAGTATCATGCTTTCGATGTTGTTTCAGCTGATATGCAAGCAGCGAGGGTTAGTAATCTCCTTAACATTCTTGACCATAGACAGACAGGTATGAACTTTGGGGCACTCCAGGTTGTCCCTTCTCGACTGGTCTATACTCTCGATGAAATCATGAGTGCACTTGATGAGTACAAGAGTGCAGGATATGAAGGGTTTGTTATCAGAGAGGCGAGTGCTTCTTATGTGAGAAAACGGTCTACGCAGATAATGAAGTTTAAGCCAAGGAAGGAGGATCTATATGAGATTGTTGGATGGGCAGAAGAAATATCTATTGCTGGAGTACCAAAGAACAGTCTCGGAGCCCTTATCTGTGGGTCAGACTTTGGGATGCCCCTGCTCTATAACTGGCCTGGAAAGCTGCCAGACGGATACTTTAGTATTGGATCAGGTAGCTTACTTACGAGAGGAAATAGACAGAGCCTGTGGGATGCTAGAGAGAATCTTACGAGGAAGACGGCTCGTGTTAAGTATCAACACCTCACCCACAGAAGAGGAGTCCCTCGGTTCCCCGTGATAGTTGAAATTGTTGATCCTTTGCTCAAAAATTGAACATAGATTTTGGAGAGGCATAGTATGAACTTTGAAATTACATATACTGATCCAGAAACACAGGAAACAATAACTGTAAATCATGCGTTTGAAGATAGTAAAGACCCTAATATTTCTGCAAGAGAATGGGCAGAGGATTACGCTTATAGTCTTGCGGATAAAGGTTGGCATAAAGTGGAGGAGGCCAAATGAATGCTGACAACTACGCCAGCCTTGAGGCAAGCCAAGCGCTTGTGAAGGCGGGGATTGTGATAGAACGGGATACAAGCAGGTTTTGCCTTTGGTATCATGGCGACGAACTATATATGCACGTAAATCACGAATGGCTGTACAGGGTCAGGGACATGTTCAGGGTGTACGAACCAAACATAAACATATCTTTGCCTGGCGCAATTCCTTGTTATACTTGGGCTGAGATGTGGAGGGAGTTGCCCTATCACATGGATGGATATGGGAGCTTATGGTTACTAACGGGAATCGTCCCGGCACTCTTTACTGTGGATACCGCAAGGGATTAGCTACAAGGGAACCATTGTTTGTTGACTACGACAATCCAACCGATGCGCTTATCCACCTTCGCATCTGGCTGAAGGAGAAAGGAGAGAAGGGATGAATCCTCCAAAGAAAGGCAAGAAGTATTGGGAAATTGTGGATCGTGGATGCGGAGGGACAAGAGACTATTGGGGTGAGTATGATTGCAAGCATCCCTATGATTGGACTTGCGATGATTGCCCTGTTTGTATCGAACATCAAAAACACAGTCCTCTTATCGAGGATGAAAGAATATTTGCACAGGAGGGCCGACCATGAACGCTAACCATTTCACCGAGACATTAAAAGACGGCGAGCCTTGCAATCATCCAGGATGTTTAAATCACGTTACTCATCCATGTGAAGGTTGTGGTCGAATAAAGGGTAAGTCTGTAGATTACTTCACCACCGTCCTACTCCCCATGCACATCAAGTTGCAGTGGCTTTACCTAAAGAAGTGCGGGGATTGGCAGGTAGGAGACAAGGTTTATTGTAGGGAGTATGATAGTGCTACAGGAATTGTAATAAGCATTACCGGAACACGCATCCTTGTGAATTTTACGTTTACAGATAGGTCGAGGATCAATGTTCCGTTTGATAAATATGCCAATAATCTGCCACTTTTAATCCCTCGCACAATCGACGAATCCTCCCCGGAGGCGCAGAAGAGGAGTATCGTTGAGATGTTAAACGGAAATAAAGTTCTTGCCTATCTTGGACATAATTGGATGCTATTTAATAACGATAAACAGTTTTTTGGCACAACTCCCACCGAGGCCATCCTTCGGGCCTTGCTGGCGCAGGAAGGAGGAAGGAACAATGAGTAAAAGCAAGATCATATGTGAGAAGTGTAAGCACATGGAATACTGCAAAATACTTTCAGCACAGCGGACACAGAAAGATGTAGAAGTTGTTTATGCAGTGGCCTGTGTCTCATTTGAGGACATCGATCGTGCCGCTCTTAACCCCAACCCAAACCTATGTTCAAATTTTGAACAAAGATAACACATCCGAGGTATTGACATCTGATACAAATTGTGTTATTATGGGTATAATAAGGAGCTTATATGAAAGACGGACAACCCGCTCAACCTACCTGGTATGGTGAGTTCTGCTGGCATGGAGAATATCCTCCGATCAAACTATATTGCACCAGCCCTTCAATCGAACAAGCCTTTCGCTTCTTCTGCAAGCGCATTAGCGAGAAGCTTGGCCATAAGACAAGTAACGAAGTTCGTCATTATTTCTATGACACGAATAAGTATACTATAAGGGAGGTGAAGAAGAAATGAACGCTATAATAGGAGAAGTAGAACATAATATTCCTATACCAACAGTCCAAAGAGGAAAGAATACAAGCAGCAAATACCCTTTCAAGACTATGGCTATTGGAGATTCCTTTCTGGTAAAGTGCGCCCCTGAAGATCGTCTCAAAGTGGCAAAACGCTTAACATCTGCAGGTAATGTACTAAAGGAGTTAGAGGTTAGCACACGACTTGTAAGTAATGGAGTAAGATGCTGGAGGGTAAAATGAGCAAGCGAAAACTTTGTAGGGCAACACTTATCCTCGCTGATAAGCGGGCTGAACACTTGCCAGTTGGCACATATGCTGTTGCAGTCACTGATACCTGGATTCAAGATGGGAGTCTGAAGTTCAGTGGGACTGTTATTGCAAGCACCCTGATAAATATAGTTGATGCTGAGCCACTAACCATAGACCTCAAGGGAGGTCTGATGAACTGCACAAAAGACATGAAAGAGAAAGGAGGCTCCAATGAACCTGAACAACGAAGACATCCAGAGAACATTTGACAAACTCAAGGCACATGCGCCTAAAGATGCTTCTGTCTGCCTGACAATATGCGTGTGGAGGTATAGACATTCTGATGAAGATTGCTCTATTCACTATAGTGCCTATATCAGCTTACAGACTGGAGCGGTAATATCAACTGAACAACCGTCACCAGAAGATGCAGTAAGTATTGCAATAGAAAAACTTGAACGCAAGATGTTCATAAAAGAGGAGGACATAGATAATGCTTCTTGAACACCCAACCTGGAGTATCCACGATGCAACAAAGCTTCAATCTTATATGGACTGCCCCCGCTCATACTTCTACGAGTACGTCCTCGGCTGGAGGCCTGACAGTCCTAACATTCATCTGGAGTTCGGGAGCGCGTGGCACTTGGCAATGGAGCATATGATCCTAAACGGTTATGGAGAGGCCTCGATTCTTGAGGCTTACATGAAGTTTACAAACTATTATCGCCAGTTCTTCTCTGAGGTCATGGATGAGCAGTATCATCCGAAGAATCCGGGGATGGCTCTCAACGGACTTGTTGGCTATTCGAGAGAGTATGTCAACGACAAGTTCACTCCACTGTTTACTGAGATTGCTGGCTCTGTCTCCTTGACAGACAAGTATACGCTGTCCTTCAAGATCGACTCTATCCTCGAAACACCTGATGGGATTAAGAGTCGTGAGCATAAGACTGGCTCTCAACTCAGCCGACCTTGGATAGATCAGTGGCTGCTCAAGATGCAGACTGGCGTCTATAACCATGTCCTCTATTGTCTGTTCCCTCGTGAGAGGGTCTGGGGAGTCGAGATCAATGGAGCGATCTTCTCAAAAAAGGAAGTCAAGTTCCAGCGTGTCCCTGCTCGTCGGACAGTTGAAGGGATGGAGAACTGGTACTGGAATACCATCTGGTGGCTCGACGAACTGACAGTAGACTTCGAGCGTCTCCAGACCTGCAGTCCAGATGACACCATCATGAGATGTTTCAAGATGAACACTGAAAACTGCACAAAGTACTTTGGCTGTCGCTATCATGACTTCTGCACAGCGTGGGGAAATCCTCTTGCTCGTTGCGAAGAGGTTCCTGTTGGCTTTAAGATCGAGTACTGGAATCCGAAGGCTGAGGAAGAAGATGCGAAGGCTGTTTTCAGAATAACAGAACAGGAGGTAAGACAAGAAAAGTGAAAGAGATAGACAAGTACGAAATAGATAGAGACATATATGAGGTAGCCAAGAGCCTGAACTGTAAAGTACGCCTTCCTAGTAAGACAACAATACAGATAGATATCGACTCTGAGGAAGGCTTTAGTCTGTTTAAGGATCGTATAGGTCTTGTTCAGAGGTATATCTATCTTGGTGATTACAGAGTCTGGACAAGTAAAAGTGGATTCCCAAAGAGGCATATAGAGATTGATGTAGGAAGTCATGTACCTCTTGGGAATCCACTTCGTATTCTCCTACAGGTTATACTTGGTTCAGATATCAATAGGGAGGTACTTAATACCATAAGATATCTGAAGTTTGGAGACAGCAAAAGCTGTTTCTTTGAACCTTTAACAGGAGGTGGGAGCGAAAATGAAAGCTCAGGAACTGAGGGATAGGCTTGCCGCTGTCCGTGACTTTGTAGTTAAGGTAGATGGCAAGAAGATTGAGGAAGTTGTGATCAACATATCTGATCGGAGAGTCTATATATCGACGACTCCCATCCCAGAAGCAAAAGAGAAGGGAGAGAAAAAGGCATAATGGCTATTGACATTAAAAAGGAGTTCGCTGACATCAGGGCTATGTATGATAGCTCAGCACAGCAGAAAAGCTATAGTGCGTTGATCTATGGCGACTTTGGAACTGGGAAGACGGAGCTATCAAAGACCTGTCGCCTCCCTGTCCACACCGACAGCTTTGATCCTGGCGGAACCAAGACTGTCAGAGACGAGATAAAGGCTGGTAAGATTCTGGCTGATGTTCGCTTTGAGGTTGAGGACCCAATGAGGCCTTCCGCGTTTGCTTTATGGGACAGGGAGTATCATAGGCGAAAGCGCGATGGGTACTTTGGGCAAATAGGAACTTACTTCCTCGATTCATCTACAACCTGGGCATCTGCTGCTATGAACGTGATCCTTCAGAAAGCTGGTAGACTTGGAGGTCCTCCCTTCCAGCAGGACTATCTCCCTGCCATGAGTATGATCGAGAATGCGATCAAGGACATGATGACACTTCCCTGTGATGTTATCTTAACTGCACACCTGGACGTTGATAAGGACGAAGCGACTGGTCGCATGTTTGTCGGCCCTCTGTTCGTGGGAAAGCTGAAGCAACGAATCCCAGTCCTCTTCGACGAGCTCTATTGTATGCAGACAAAGAATACGAGTGCAGGGATAGTATATAATCTCCTTACGAGAAGCGACGGTACGTTCAAGGCTCGGACGAGATTAGGAAAGGGGGGACTATTCGAGACATATGAGAAGCCTGACATCAAGGCTCTTCTGAAAAAGGCAGGGTATCCTACTGACGACAAGCCGTATTGAGAGGAGGATGCAAGTGGCAGAAACAGTTCAAGATAACATCGTTGAGTGCTACGAGAAAGTGCAGGGAGGGGCGCAGAAGTCTCAGTATGAGACTGAGAGTGTAAAGATCACTGCATATCGAGTAGGGCAAATAGTTAGGATTGACATAAAGGAGAAATAGCAATGGGACAAAAGAGAAAGTATAGAACCATCAGTATTATTCCTTGTCTTAATGGGTTCATGTGCTCTATAGGCTGTCAGACGGCAGTGTATAGATATGCAAACGAGATGCTTATTGATCTTGCTGCATACTATAATGACCCTGAAGGTACAAGCGAAAAGTTTCTGGAGAATACCTTAGTGTACGTAGATACAATGGCACCGGCTCCTGCAACAGCTGCTGTTGAAGGCTTATGCTAAGGTACAGACTAACCAATAAGAGAAATGAAAGGAGAACAAACAGAATGAGTTTCATCGACATCGACACTGAGAACGTAGAAGGTTTCCACACAGTACCAGCCGACAGAGAGTATGAGCTCCGCATCCTGAAGATCACCCAGAAGAACAGCAAGAAGGGTGATCCTATGCTTGAGGTCCAGCTGGACATTCCTGAGGACCCCAAGAGTAAGGACATCTTCCACTACATCATGCTGCCGACCAACGCAGATGACGAGAAGCGGAAAGCCCAGAAGCTCCTGAATCTGAAGGACTTCAAGTCGGCGTTCAGACTTGCACAGTCTGGCCCTATCAACCTGGACGAGCTTGAAGGCCTGCGAGGCTGGGCGATCCTGAAAGAGGAAGCTGGAGACGGTGAAAACGAGGCCAGAAACAGCGTGAAGAGGTTCGTCACGGGGAGGTAGCTATGGACAACTGGAAAGACCGATCGAAAGGGAGACAGTGTGGGAAGTGTACCAGCTTCGTCGAGAAACCTCCCATTGACGCTGCGAGCCGTACTTACACCATAGTTGGCCGCTGTAGGCGTCATGCTCCTCAGACAAACGAAGGGTGGCCTGTTGTCTTCCCGACAGATAGTTGCGGAGACTTCAAGCTGGATGAGAATAAGATCTAACAAACACATAGAGGGTATCTATCATTGCAGAGAGACTACAAACCATAATACTTGCCGCACCTTTAAAGGGCAGGAGTAAACCTCCGATGATATGATACCCTCTATGTTCATATTTTGAACAAAGGATTTGTAATGAGACCTTCCAAAGACGACTATTATCTCGAAATCGCAAGCGTGGTTGCAAAGAGAGGAACCTGTCTCCGTCGCAACTATGGAGCTGTCATCGTCAACAAGGACCAGATTGTATCAACTGGATATACAGGGGCACCTCGTGGCATCCTGAACTGCTGTGATGCTGGTTTCTGTAAACGCCAGAAAGCAAACGTACCTGCTGGAGAAAGGTATGAACTCTGTGAAAGCGTCCATGCAGAGATGAATGCAGCTATCTCAGCAGGAAGGGAACGCTGCATAGGTGCCACTATATATGTAGTTGGTCGTGATACGGAGACAGACACGCTCTTATCTACCCTCCCTTGTCTTCTCTGCTCTCGAGTAATCGTTAACGCAGGTATCGAAACAGTAGTAACATTAACAGAAAGGAGGCAGATCAGTGCCCGTTGATTATGTCCCTCGAATCTCCATAGAGGTTTCACCTGAGCTATATGATAGGTTCACAAACCTCATTGCATGGGGACTACGGTCGAAGATTCTCGCTCCATTGATAGAGGATCTTTGTGAGTGTATAGAACAGAACGGAGAGATTGTTCTTGGCGCTATACTGAAAAGGAGTATAGACGTTTCTCATATCATGAAAGGAGTGAATAAAGGTGGAACTGGCTGACATCAGAAAGAGTGTCTTGAACATGACAGAGGAAGAACTTAGGTCATGTCTCTTAGCCATTCGACAAAGTAGACGTGTAACTAAGAAGGCACCCACTAACACAAGTAAGAAAAAGGTGTCTACCTCTGGGGACTCAAATGCAAGTATCGAAGCCCTCATTGGAAGCTTGTCACATGAACAAGTCTTACAAATGCTTGCGAAAATGGAAGGAGGCAGTAAGTGATATCTCTCAAGGAAATCCCACTTAAGACTATAACGTTTGGAGAACGGTTTAGGGAAGATTATGGTGATCTCTCTGACCTCGTCGCTTCATTCAAAAAGGAAGGAGTTATCCAACCACTCGCAGTATGCGAACAAGAAGATGGGTCTTATCTCCTCCTCGCTGGCGGCCGGAGGTATATGGCAGCAGATAAGGCTGGTCTCGAGTCAGTCCCAGTCCGCTGCTATCCTGCGACCTTGAGTGAGCTGGAAAGAAGAAGCATCGAGTTGATGGAGAATATCTGTCGGAAGGATATGGACTGGCTGGAGGCAGCTAAGCTTAAGAAGGAGATTCATAATCTTCAGGTTGCTATTCATGGAGAGAAAATATCAACAGCTGCTGACGCTCCTGGACACTCGAAGCGTGATACAGCTGCCCTCCTTGGTGTTGCTCCTTCAACTGTCGTTCAGGATATAAACCTGGCAACTGCTGTCGAGATGTTTCCAGCCCTTGCGAAAGCGAAGAACAAGAATGAAGCAAGCAAGATGCTCCAGAAGTTTCAGGAGAATCTGATTCGTGGTGAGCTTGCGAACAGGATTGCCAGCAAGACGGCTGATACTCCTATCGAGAGGATTCACATGAATCTGATCAATAGCTTCATCTTGGGAGACTTCTTTGAGGGTGTAAAGAATGTTCCTGACAAGAGTATCGACTTCATTGAGCTTGACCCTCCTTATGCTATCGACCTTAACGCTGTGAAGAGGGATATGGGAACTCGTTCTGAGAGTTATAACGAAGTTGAGCGAGTTGGATACGCAAGCTTCCTCTGTCAACTCTTCAAGGAGTGTGAGCGAGTCATGTCCACTAACAGCTGGATGGTTATCTGGCATGCTAAAGAGTGGTTTCAGCAAATCATTGACACTATCACTCCTCTCGGCCTTTTCGGCAGCGATAACACTATGGCCATCTGGTACAAGGGAAATGTTGGTCAGACAAATATGCCTAACCTTTATCTGGCCAGTAGCTACGAACAACTCCTTTATGTTCGCAAGGGCCTTCCCAGCATCGTCCGTCAAGGTCGAAGCAACGTGTTCAACTATAAACCAGTCGCATCAGCGAAGAAGATTCATCCAACTGAGCGTCCTGTCGAACTCATCCAAGACATCATGCAGACATTCTGCTGGGATGGAGCTCGCTGCATGGTCCCCTTTCTTGGATCAGGCAACAGTATCCTTGCGGCAAGTAACCTTGGCATGGCAGCTTTTGGATGGGAGCTTTCTAAGGAGTATAAAGATGGTTATATCATGAGGGTCGGCGAGAATAGACCCACTGGATATAGAAGCTATAAGGAGCAACAGAATGCCTAAACTCGTCATGGGATCAGGTCCTATAGACGCTAAGATTGTGATGGTTGGAGAGGCACCTGGAAGAGACGAGGAGTTGCAGGGAAAACCCTTCGTTGGAACATCAGGTGAACTCCTCACAAACATCATGCACCAAGTTGGTATAGCTCGTGAAGAGGTCTATATAACCAACGTGGTGAAAGAGCGTCCTCCGGGGAATGATATCTCACACTTTATAAAGTTTGATAAGGGAAGAGTTCTCAAGACTCCTAAGTATGATGAGTATGAGAAGCTCTTATATGAGGAACTCGCTCAGACCAACGCTAACGTCTATATAGCAATTGGTGGAGTGTCTATGTATGCACTCACTCGCCTCACTAAGATTATGAAGCGAAGAGGGTCGATTCTCATTGGTGAGTTTGGGCAAGGTGGACAGAAGATCATTCCTATCATCCATCCTGCAGCAGCCCTCAGGAATTATATCCTCACTCACTTCATCCGCTTCGATCTGA
>Ga0153915_10000250_pt1 | contig 48384 bp, 33 predicted proteins | sample Opewatmetagenome_2_FD_107003 | JGI IMG/M metagenome (GOLD analysis project Ga0153915, IMG submission 107003) | Freshwater wetland microbial communities from Ohio, USA - Open water 3 Core 3 Depth 3 metaG | ecosystem: Environmental > Aquatic > Freshwater > Wetlands | place: USA: Ohio, Lake Erie...
AACGACCGCCGGAACCGTTGTTAAAGGCGGGCGTAATGCCGTCATGATCCATGCCCCGGACATGATGGGTGAAGGCAAACGTGCTGCCGATTGCGGGACTTTTGAGGTCGTCAACAGCACCCTCGCTACGACCAGCAGCCTAAAGAGCACCATGGATTATGCCGCTACTTACGGCAAGGCCATAGGCGCATATGTTGACTACATCACCGGGCCGGCGATCCTTGTAAAGAGCACAAGCGCAGATATCACTCTTGATAACACCAAGATCGACTCCTTCACAGACGTCCTTGCAATGTCTGTGCTCAACAGCGACAGCATGGGAAATTTCCTTAAGGAGGAAGACGGCAAGGATGTCAAGCCCGTAGCCATTTCCATGAAAAATATGGATGTGACGGGCGATATCAAACACATGGACTATCAGCGCATCATGACCCTTTCCCTGGAGAATACGAAACTGAAAGGGGCGGTGATAACCGGCACCATGGAGGAGTGGAACAAACTCTGGTCGGCCTATACAAAAAAGGAGTGCAACTGGCTCCCGAATGATTCATGGAAGACCTATTACGGCGTAAAGATGACTGTGAAGAAAGGTGCGACATGGGATGTCTCAGGTGTTTCCACCCTGTCCAGCCTTACGGTTGAAGAGGGCGGAACGGTCAAGGGCAAGGTCCAGGTCGACGGAAAGGATGTGACACTGTCCGCAGGCAAGACATATGCCGGAAAGATCGTGGTCAAACCTTTATAATCCCGGATTTGCCGGATAGCATGTAAACAGAAAGGAAGGACGAGATAGATGGATTATCCTGTCCTTCCTTTTTTTATTCCGCATGTATAACCTGACCGGCATCGCCAGAGCCCCTGCGGTTATCCGTCCTGGGAGATGCCGGCAAGGTTATGGGTTTAAAAGGGCTTCGGTTGCTAAACAGGGGCCGCCGCGACCTTTACAACAACCTTGTGGATGATCCCTGAAGAGACCATTGGCAGGTGTGCGTCTTCCGGGAAAAAGATCACAAAGGCGCCGCTTCTGACAGGGAGCCATGCATCAGGCTTGTCCGCAAAGAACCGGATGTCGGAGGCTGGGTCGTATTCGCCTGACGGCTGCCTGCACAGTGACCTGGGCCGCCACCCCATCTCGTCGGTCCCTGCCAGGACCATCTGGATGTCGATGTATTTCTCATGTGTCTCGAGTTGCTCATCCTCTTTCCTGTGTCCCTGTTCAATGGCTATCATGGCGTAGACACGTTCGCCGTCTATCTCATATCTCCCCGCAGGCAGTTCTTTCAGGTCAGGCCGCAAGAGAAACTGAATCGCCTTAGTAAACCCCTTGTTCAGACCTTCATAACGGCACGCATTTTCAATTACATCAAATATCATGTTTTTTCCTTTTCGTTTTGAATAAATTTTCTGATGACTGTCCTCAGGATTGGCGATCATGCTCATACGATACCTTGTCCTTTATCGCCTGTCCAGCTGTTTTAGCCTGATGCAGGGGAAGGACTCACAAAGGAAGCAGTTCCTGCGCCAGACAACGTTTTACAGCCCTTTATCAGGTATATTACGCATGAGTTAAAGGTGAGTTAAAGGCAGATTAGGCCCTGCTCCGCATTCCATGTTGGAAACAGATTGCACATCATCTTTTTTAATTGTTCTGTCAATTTTGTAGCGCTGGTATTTTCGTGCTTTAACCGATTCGATGTGATTTATCTTATTTCAATAAAGACTTCCGGGTGTTGTTCAGCAATGCGCAGGAGAGATTTTGCCGGGCCTTGAGGCTTTCTTCTTCCTTGCTCCCAATCTTGTACAGTCCGCGGACTAACGCCCATTAATCCTGCAAAAGTTGCCTGTGATAAATTCAATTTTTTCCTAATGGTTTTTGTAGGAGATGGTTCATTTAAGGTATGTGCTTTTAATTTTATCTCGCCTTTTTTAAAGCGTTTTATCTCTTTTATTCCATTAATATTTCTTGACCAATATTACGATTACTCATTTCTAATTTCCTCCGCAATCTCTTTTAAAATATGGCTGGGAATGGTTGCTTTCTCGTTCTTTGAGTATAGCGTAAGCAACCATGTTTCATTTTTTGATTTTTTCCAAAAATATATAATCCTTATACCGCCTCTTTTCCCTTTCCCCGTTTGTGCACATCTAATCTTCCTAACTCCATCTTTTTAGGCAGGCCTTTTACCACCAGATGATATGAATCCTTTATCCATTTCTTCAGTTGCTTGTCGGCTATCTTGCCGTCCATCTTGATGCTGTTCCAATGGTTTTTATTCAGGTAGTATCCTGGGATAACGGAATCAAATGCCTCACGGATGACAAGGGCATCATCTGGGTCGCACTTTACGCTGATCATTTCAAATGTGTTGATGTCGGCAAGGGCAAACATCTTTCCTTTGACCTTATAGACCAGCGTTGTTTCGTCAAAGGGAAACTCCTCGGTTACCCCCTTGAATGATCTGCAATATTTCTGGAACCCGTTCAGATTCATTTCATTATCCGAATAATCCAGTGGACTGTCGAATGTTTTGTCCACAACAATAAATAGCAGTCCCTCGATTTCTCAGGGCCTAGAAAAGATATTCTTGTGTTAATGCCCATGATCGCAGGTCATACTGCATGCCTTGGATCGGGTGACGGGATCAGGCATAGATTATGCCCGTGTTTACAATTTCGATTGCCATAATCTTAATGCAAGAGTAAGTCTGCCCGTTATGTTTGAAAATTGATCGCTGCCCTCAATCATCCTTAATGCCTCATCCCTTTTTCCAGACGCAGCCAGTTCCATTATCTCACCTGCCGCCTTATGAAAGTCGGCATGCAGGGCCTTCACTGTAATAAACTGCTCGCTTTGCTTGTCCTCCTGGGGCAGCTCATTAAGCCATTTCCCAAACTGACACAGGTCATCCTGCTTTATTATTTCAGGATCAACATCCGCTTGCTGTGTGGAGATTGCCTTTATAAATCCTCTTTTCTCTTGAGAGTAGGCCATTGACATCCCTTCAACTTCTGTAATTTTCACCATCCGCGTCCTCCTAATATAGGGTTTTTACTGGCTTAAGATTCTCCGCTCCCTGGTCTACAGGGGTCTGTTGTCAAGGTTAAATGTGTCTTTTGGGTTATAGGATTATTGGCCTCTCTCTTGTCCCGGTCCGGCTGTCCAATTTAAGCTGTAATCGTTTAAAAATATCCGGTGTAAATACTTAACGGATCAATCAACAATAGAACAAACATATATAAAAAACTCCAGGCAGTGTCCTGTCCCGAAGATAATTAAGAATGGAAAATCAGGCTGGAAATAAAATTACTTATCAATATTGCATGGGAAATGTAAAATAGCAAGATAGTTCTCAAGTGTTCAATTATGAGAGATCAATTGACCTGGTGACTTGTCCGGCAGCAAATATGTTGTCAAATATTTCATGGATGGGGTAAAATGGTGACAATATTTCTTCTTCATCCATCTTGACAAATAATACTTGAGGGCATAAAAGTTCAGCCTTGTCCTAAAATGACAAATTCGGACTATGAATGAGAATAGATAATTTGAGGCACACATGAAACTCAGGGTAAAGGACGCTGCGGAGCTGCTGCAGGTCTCTGAAAAGACAATATATCGCTGGATATCCCAGGAGAAGCTCCCCATGCACCAGGTCAACGGCCAATACAGGTTTAACCGCGCCGAGCTCCTTGAATGGGCCACAGCCAAACGCATACCTATCTCTCCAAAGATAATGGAAGAGCCGGAGGATGCCTTCATACCATCCCTGGAAGAGGCCCTGCGTTCAGGGGGCATCCACTACAGGGTCGGAGGCAAGGATAAGGTCTCTGTGTTGCGAAGCATGGTCAATATACTTGCCATGCCCGAGGAGGTGGACAGGGAGTTCCTGTTCCAGGTCCTCCTTGCCCGGGAGTCCCTCGGCTCCACGGCAGTGGGCGACGGCGTCGCCATCCCCCACGTGCGCAACCCCATAACCCTCCACGTGACAAAACCCCTCATGGCCCTCTGCTTTCTTGAGACACCCATCGATTTTCAGGCCATTGACGGAAAACCGGTGCATACCCTGTTTACCATTGTCAGCCCTACGATTAAGGCCCACTTGAATCTCCTTTCCAAGCTTTCCCTGGGGCTAAGGAATCCCGATTTTGCCGGGGTTATATCCAGGATCGGCTCCAGGGAGGAGATATTCGAGGCCGCAGGCAGGCTGGATGCAAGCCTCCGCGTAAAGTCGCCCGACATGGAGGAACAGGCATCATGACCATGTGCATGATGTTGACATCCATTGCAGCCCTTTTTTCGGGCGGCATTTTATCCGTATTATCCGGCGGGTCCGGCAGCCGGCCATCCCGCATCGGCCTTGTTACGAGCCTAACAGGCGCGGTCCTTGCCATAGCAGCAGCGGCAACAGTCCTCTGGACCGGAACTGAGGCGGATCTGAGGCTGGCCTGGCAGGTCCCCTTTGCATCCTTTTATATTGCAATAGATCCATTGTCCGCCTTTTTTATTATCACCATCTCCCTTGTCTGCGGCATTGCCGCCATCTACGGGACCTCTTACCTGCACCCCTACAAGGACAGGAAAAATCTGGGGGCGGCATGGTGTTTCTTTAACCTCCTGTTTGCATCCATGCTGCTGGTCGTTCTCTCCAGGAACGGCGTTCTGTTTCTGGTCGCATGGGAGGCAATGTCGCTCTCATCCTTTTTCCTTGTGATGTTCGAGCATGAAAGGCATGAGGTGAGGGAGGCCGGCTGGGTATATCTCATAGCGGCCCATGCAGGGCAGGCGTGCCTGATGTTCCTCTTTATCCTGTTGGGAGGACAGAACTCAAGCCTTGATTTTGATAAATTTACCACCCCGATGGGTACGGCAGCCGCGGGCATCATCTTTATCCTGGCTGTGGCCGGCTTCGGGGCAAAGGCCGGTTTCCTTCCCCTGCACGTCTGGCTCCCTGACGCACACCCTGCGGCCCCGTCCCATGTCTCGGCAGTGATGAGCGGGGTGATGATCAAGACAGGGATATACGGCCTTATAAGGATCATTTCTCTCCTAGGCGTGCCTCCCCAGTGGTGGGGGTGGACCCTGCTTTTCATCGGGGCTGTGTCAGGCGTCGTCGGCGTGTTGTATGCCCTGTGCCAGCATGATATCAAGCGACTCCTCGCATACAGCAGCATTGAAAATATAGGGATCATCACGATCGGGCTCGGCTTATGGCTCATCGGGATATCGATAAATAATACGGCCCTTGCTGCCCTGGGCCTGATGGGAGGGCTTCTGCATGTCTTTAATCACGGGATATTTAAAAGCCTCCTCTTTTTCGGCGCGGGCGCTGTTGCCCATGGGACAGGGACAAGAAACATGGACCTGATGGGAGGTCTCCAGAAAAGGATGCCCGGCACGGCCCTTGCCTTCGGCATAGGGGCTGCTGCCATATGCGGCTTGCCACCGTTGAACGGTTTTGTGGGCGAGTTTCTCATCTACATAGGCGCCTTCGGGATAGTAGCCCAGGGAGGGGCGTCAGGCGGCCCTGTGGCAGGGGGATTGATAGCCCTTACAGCCCTGGGCCTGATAGGAGGTCTTGCAGCGGCATGCTTTACCAAGGTCTTCGGGGTCGTCTTCCTCGGAGAACCGCGCAGCAGCGCCTCGAAAGGGGCTCATGAGGCACCGGGTTCGATGCGCTTTGCCATGACAGCATTAGCGGTTCTCTGTGTTGTCCTGGGTCTTGCGGGTCCGCTAAGCGTCAGGTTCGTTTCAAAGGTTGCAGGGCAGATGCTGGGCACTGCCGGCATTGCAGATATATCCGACATGGCATTCAGGATATTCTTGAAGATAAGCCTTGGCTGCGGGGCACTGATAATCATCACAGCCATTTTATGGGCATTGCGTCGTATCCTTCTCTTCGACCGTGTCAATAATACAGGCCCGACATGGGACTGCGGCTATTCTGCCCCGACCTCCCGGATGCAGTATACGGCCTCATCCTTTTCATGGCCCGTGATCAGCATGTTCCAGTGGATTGTGCGCCCGAGGGTCCATAGAGGGATCAGGAAGGGATTCTTTCCCAGTTATGCAGAACTCTCGTCACGCACGGACGATATATTCAGGAGATATCTCTTTGAGCCCGTATTCAATGCTATAAGCAGGCTGGCGCAGGCCATTCATGCACTTCAGGAGGGCCGGAACCAGCTTTATGTCCTTTATATCGCCATCACGATCCTTGTTCTCCTTCTGTTAAAGGTGAGGTAGCATAATATGAAGATCATGGCATCCATAATCCATATACTGCTGGCACTTATGCTCTCGCCTTTCCTGATGGGGATCATCAACAGGGTAAAGGCCAAGTTCGCAGGGCGGAAAGGTCAGCCCCTGCTTCAGACCTATTATGATATTATTAAGCTCCTTAAAAAAGGCTCTGTTTACAGCGCCACGACGACATGGGTATTCCGCATGGGCCCTGTCCTTGGACTTGCGGCCGTCATAACCTCCATAATGATCATCCCGTCGGGAGGGATCGGTGGCGTGCTCTCCTTTTCCGGCGATTTTATCTTAATGGCATATGCCCTGGGATTGACCCGTTTTATTACAGTGGTTGCGGCCATGGATACAGGGTCTGCCTTTGAGGGCATGGGCGCAAGCCGTGAGGCTCAGTTTTCGATAATTGCAGAGGTGGTCCTGCTCCTTGGCATGGCCACCCTTGCCATCGGCACTAAAAACATCAGCCTTTCAGGGATATATTCGTGTCTGTGGGGAGGTTCCGCATCGCCCCTTGGCCCTGCCGCCTTTCTGGTGGCCTTTGCCCTGTTGATCGTCCTTCTGACTGAAAACGCCAGGATACCTGTGGACGACCCCAACACTCACCTGGAACTTACCATGATCCATGAGGTGATGGTCCTTGATCACGGCGGGGTTGACCTGGCATTCATACAATATGGCGAATCCCTCAAGCTGTGGCTCTTTTCGGCCCTTCTGGCGGGCATAGCCATACCCTTCAGGACAGGCACTGCCTACGGGGATATGGCTGTCAATATAACCGGCATCTTTGCTATAGCGGTCCTTGTCGGGATAATAGAGTCATGCATGGCGAGACTCAGGCTCCTCCATGTGCCGCAGATGCTTCTTGCGGCCCTTTCAGTGACAATTGCCGCGCTTTTATGGATCTTGAGGTAAACTATGAACACATGGACCGATATATTTATTCTTGTCCTTGTACTGGCGGACTTCCGTCTGCTTGCAACCAGCCGCCTGGCCGCCGTTATCCAGACAACGGTGCTGCAGGCCGTCTGCCTCAGCGCCTTTATGCTTACAATGGCGGACAGGCCCTGGCCCCTGCTTCTGATATCCCTGGCCCTTGTCACGCTCACAATAAAGGGAGTGGTCCTTCCCTGGCTGCTGGGACGTGCAATGAGGGAGGCTGGCGTCCAAAGGGAGATAGAGCCAATGGTCGGCTACAGCTCCTCGGTCCTTATAGGGATGGCACTCCTGGGGCTGAGCTTCCTGATATTCGTACCCCTTAAGGCGTCGATATCCATCCAATCGACCTTTCTCCTGCCGGGCGCCCTTTTTACCGCCCTTACGGGCCTCTTGATGATTGTCTCCAGGAAAAATGCACTGACGCAGGTGGCAGGCTACCTGGTTATGGAAAACGGTGTGTATGCATTCGGCGCGGCCCTGGCCGTTGAAGAACCGCTCCTGGTGGAGATGGGTGTTCTTTTGGACGTGTTTGTCGCGGTGTTTGTTATGGGGATTACCGTGTATCAGATCTCAAGGGAGTTTGATCATATTGATACCGACCGTCTGTCGGAGCTTAAGGATTAATATCATGCTTTTCTCTACTGTCCTGATTCCTCTCATACTCGGCCTTGGCGTCCTCGGCATTCCCTGGAAAGGTGTCAGAAGAGGGATTTTGATCGCAGGCGGTGGGTGCCATGCACTTGTTGTGGCTGCACTCGCCTTTACTAAAAATGGTTTTCCGGTGACCGGGACATGGATAGGCCTCGATTCAACCGGCCTGCTGTTTCTGTCCATCACCAGCGTCCTTTTCCTTTCAGTTGCGATTTACACGGCCGGATATCTGGGCAGGGATTCGGAGCGCAGGGTCAGGGACTCTGTTGAAGGATTCCTTTTCAGCAATGAGCCTGAGGCCATATTCATAGGCTGTCTCCTGTTATTCCTGGCATCCATGAGCCTGGTATGCATAAGCCGTGATATGGGGCTCCTGTGGGTGGCGATAGAGGCGACAACCCTCGTCAGCGCCCCACTTATCAGCTTTCACAGGCATCACAGAAGCCTGGAGGCCACATGGAAATATCTCCTGATCTGTTCCGTAGGCATAGCCATTGCACTCCTGGGCAATTATTTCCTTGCCTTTGCAGGCCACGGCAAGGTGCATCTCAACCTGGACAACCTTATTGCAGAGGCAGCCACCCTGGATCAGAGGTGGCTCAAGGCGGCATTCCTGATGCTGCTTGTCGGATACGGAACAAAGATGGGCATGGTCCCCATGCACACATGGCTGCCTGACGCCCACAGCGAGTCTCCTTCAATGGTCTCCGCGCTCTTATCAGGGGCGCTTTTGAACTGCGCATTCCTGGGGATTCTGAGGAGTCATTTTATCCTTACCGCCGCCGGGCTCGTTCTTTTCAGCGGGGAACTGCTGGTATTCTTCGGGATGCTTTCCATGGCCGTTGCCGCGGCCTTCATGATCCGTCAGAACGATTACAAGAGGATGCTTGCCTATTCCAGCATAGAACACATGGGCATCCTGGCGCTTGGCGTGGGGCTCGGAGGACTTGCCGGTACAGGGGCCATGCTCCATGCAGTCAACCATTCCCTTACCAAGGGGCTGCTCTTCCTTGTATCAGGACATATCCTTTTTACCTACGGCACAAAAAAGAGCAGTGATGTTAAACATATTATAAAGACGGCGCCCCTTACAGGCTGTCTGTGGCTGGCAGGATTTCTTGCAATAACAGGCGCCCCGCCCTTTGGTCCGTTTTTAAGCGAACTCACGATACTGAAAGGCATCCTGGACGCGGGCAGGTGGGGCGTGGCAGCAGGTTATGTCCTTGTGCTGGCCGTGATATTTATCGCAATGGCAAGGGTAGTAATCCCCATGGCCTTCGGTCTCCCTGAGCAGCAGAAGTCCATCGAATCAATCCATGTTAATCACAGAGAACCTGCATGGTTTGCCTGGCCTGTAATGGGGATGGCGATGGTTATACTTGTCCTGGGTTTATACATACCGGGCCCTGTCTGGAGCTTTTTGGGCAAGGCAGCGGCTATGGCAGGAGGTTTTTAAGATGTCCGGTCCTGATTACCTGATTATAGCCAACGGCCAGGCGATTGATCGCGACTCGATCCCTGTAATTCCTTTCAGGGACCTACGGCGGCTGGTTATAGATACCGTTGATGCGGGCGCACGTATCTCCAGTCTTCCGGTCTTTCGTCCTGACAATAACTATCCCCTCCGAATGACCGCAGTGTTGTCCAGGCCGGCATCAGGGGATATCCTTGTAACAAGCTGCGATCTCCCTGATGCATGGCAGTCCCTGACGCCTGAATGTCCCTCCGCGCACTGGTTTGAGAGGGAGATTGCCGAGACATGGCAGGTCACCCCCCAGGGCCATCCATGGTTGAAGCCTATCCGTTTCCAGCCTCCCCGTGAAGGCCATTTCGGCAAATCCGTGCCGGCCATAGGGATTACGGACTTTTTTTCAATCAAGGGGGAGGAGTCCCATGAGGTGGCAGTAGGCCCTGTCCATGCCGGCGTAATTGAACCGGGCCACTTCAGGTTTCTGTGTCATGGCGAGACCGTGTATCACCTGGAGATATCCCTGGGTTATCAGCACAGGGGCGTCGAGCGTGCCATGTCCGGCGGACCGGGACAGCGCAGCATACATTACATGGAGACACTGGCCGGCGACACTACCATCGGTCATGCAACAGCCTATTGCATGGCGGTGGAGGCCCTCTCCGGCATGGCGGTGCCGCCGCGCGCCGAGGCCATAAGGGCCATAGCGGCTGAACTGGAAAGGGTTGCCAATCACACGGGTGACCTTGGGGCCATTGCCGGGGATGTGGGATATCTGCCCACCATGAGCTATTGCGGAAGGATAAGGGGGGATGTTCTTAACATGACCGCCCTTTTATGCGGGAACAGGTTCGGGCGGGGCCTTGTCTGCCCGTCGGGGACCGTGTTTGATCTTGACAGGGAGATGATTGATACCCTTCTCACCAGGTTGAATGCCGTTGAAAAGGATCTTGCCGGGGCTGTGGAACTGATGTTCGACTCACCTTCCGTACTTGCCAGACTTGAAGGCGCAGGGGCATTATCGCCCGATACGGCCATAGAGATCGGCCTGGTCGGAACTGCTGCCAGGGCCTGCGGTCTTGAATTAGATGTGCGAAGGGAGTTTCCTTACGGCATGTATCGTTTCAGTCAGGTGCATACATGCACATGGTCAACAGGCGATTGTTTCAGCCGGGCCTATGTGCGCTGGCTTGAGATCAAGGCCTCCCTGGATTTTATCCGGCAGCAGCTCCTTGAACTCCCTGACGGCCCTGTTAACCGCGAGCCGGAACATATCAGGACGGACATGTTCACTGTGACTATGGTTGAAGGGTGGAGGGGAGAGATATGCCATGTAGCGGCCACGGATTCCATCGGGCATTTTGAATCCTACAAGGTGGTCGATCCTTCTTTTCATAACTGGTTCGGCCTTGCGCTGGCATTGAGGAACCAGCAGATATCAGATTTTCCGCTGTGCAACAAGAGTTTCAATCTGTCGTACTGCGGGCATGATTTATGAATAGGGTATAAGGTCTATGGTATAAGGTTTACGGTATACGGTATATGGTTTGCCTTTTAATTAGAAACAAATATAATCAATAACAAAAAGATATTATGCTGCGCATTTTAAAAACCCGCATTCAACAGAAATACAGGACCATGTCATATCCCGACGGGCCGCCGCCGGAATTGCCTGCGCGTTTTACGGGCCGGCCGGTTATCAATCATGCGACCTGCCAGAGTGGCTGCGATCTGTGCATCGCCGCCTGTCCTGTGCACGCCATCCATATGTCCCTTGAAACCGAGGGCCCGGTCATCAACACGGGACGCTGCATCTTCTGCCGGGCCTGTGAAAAGGCATGCCCTGCAAGCGTCATACATTTCGGGCAGGAATACCGGCTTGCGACATCGCCCCGTAACGAGCTCTTTGTCAAGGCCGGTTCGCCCGATCACGGGCCTGCAAGACATGAACTGGCAGTAAAGCTCTTCAACAGGTCATTAAAGCTGAGGCAGGTATCTGCCGGCGGATGCAATGCATGCGAGGCGGACAGCAACGTCCTCGGGACCCTTGCATGGGACATGGGGCGCTTCGGTATACAGTTCGTTGCCTCACCCAGACACGCGGACGGCCTTCTTATTACAGGTCCTGTTACGGAAAACATGAAACTGGCGCTTGAAAAGACCTACGCTGCAGTGCCTGATCCCAAGATTGTGATAGCAGTAGGCGCATGCGCTATTGCAGGCGGCCCCTATGTGGACCACCCTGAACAGCATAACGGGGCATCGGATGTTGTACGTATCGACCTCTACATACCGGGCTGCCCGCCCCACCCGCTTACCATCCTTGACGGGCTGTTGAGGTTTACAGGGAGGATCGGTTAAACCGCCGGTAGCCTGTTAGATCAGATTGTTTTAAAAAACACTCGTCTTATAGCTGAGGTTTGTTCGGTTTGCATTTCAACTGGGTATGAAATCGCATCCCGCGGGCTTTGTCCAGGAAAATGGCGACCTGCACTGTTATGTCACATGATATTGCTTCACAATGATAGAAAAATTTGATATTCATGTTCCCTGAAATTCAGATTATCCGGACTGATGTATGTCATTAAAGTAGGTATCATTTTGCGGGTGTTGTTCTCTCCACCTGTTGTGTTCACCAGGGATAGTGAGGCATTTAAGTTGAAAGTGAATACCTGTCCTGAAGATATTACAGTTCTTGGCGGTGGGGCCTCAGGTCTTTGTGTGGGTTATTATGCAAGGAAATACGGCCTGAGTTTTAAGGTCCATGAGGCAACAGATACAATCGGCGGCAATGCAATCACAATCCGGTTCAAGGATTTTCTTTTTGATACCGGGGCACATAGATGGCATGATAGATGCCCGGATACAACAAAGGAATTAAAAGACTTGATGGGCGAGGAGTTGCAGCAGATCCATGTGCCTAGCCACATCTTCCATAACAGTCAATTTATTGACTTCCCCCTTTCTCCCCTCAACCTGGTAAAAAAAATCGGTCCGGTCAAATTTGCGAAGGCTGGGTTTGAGGTGCTTATCAACAGATTTTTTAATGGCATATCAATATCCAATTTTGAAGAATTTGCAGTAAAGACCTACGGACGGTCAATTGCGGATAGTTTTTTGCTCAATTACTCTGAAAAACTATGGGGGCTTCCCTGCAGGGAGCTTTCCCCATACAGCGCGGGAAGACGCATGAATGGATTGGATCTTAAGACATTCATTCGTGAGGCCATCGGCGGTTCCAGGATAAAGACAGCGCACCTGGACGGGACGTTTTTTTATCCCAAGAAGGGCATCGGCGACATAATAAACAGATGGGGTAATGCATGCGGTACGGAAAATATTATCAGGCGATCAAAGATCACCGGTATTTTTCATGACGACAGGGATATTGTCTCGATAGAGATTAACGGCAGCAGGAAGGTCAATACATCCTACCTGGTCAACACCCTGCCTCTCAAGGTGTTTTTTGAAATGCTGTCGCCTGCGCCGCCTGAAGATATCCTCCACCTCTGCAACAAACTGGGCTATCAGCATCTAAAGCTGGTCGCACTGTTCATTGACAGGCCCTCAGTAACACAATCGGCCACAGTATATTTCCCTGGCAAGGATTTTATATTTACTAGATTGTATGAGCCCAAGAAGAGGAGCGTTCATATGTCTCCGTCAGGACATACCTCATTGATTGTTGAAATACCATGTCAGCATGGCTCCGAATACTGGGACATGGGGGATAAAGAGCTTATCGATAAAATAAAATCCAATCTGATTCAAATAGGGTGGATTAAGGGGGAGGATATCATGGACGCGGCTGTTTACCCTATGCACTATGCCTATCCGGTTTTCAAGGCGGGTTTTGAAGAAAAGGTCAAGGGGCTTTTCACCTACCTGAAGAGATTTCGGAACCTTGCCTTTGCAGGCAGGAGCGGGAGGTTCGAGTATCTGCATCTGCATGATATCATGAGATCGGGAAAAGAGATTGTTGAAGATTATCTGACGCGGTCAGCCGTAAGAAGCAGCCTTTCAAAGGAAGATCTTTATTAACTATCCTATAACAGTAGGCACATTTCACTCCGCCTGGGGCCTCCCATTTTTAAAGAGTGAAGTGGGCTGCCTGCTGTGAGCGACGTAATAAGCCGGGGTAAGCGGACGGCGTGACTTTTCAGTTTGCCCATGAATGTTGTAACTTGGAGAATCGTCAGGCAACTGCACGCCCGCTTGACAGCGCCTTATGTGACGATATTGCCGAGGAATAATTCACTCTTTAAAAATGGGAGGCCCCAGGCGGAGTGAAATCTGTTGTAAGACAGTTAATAAAAAGAGGATGCCGCCAGGTTGAGGTTCTAATCGGGCAGCTTGTATTTCAGGATAAAAGAATTGTAATAAGTGGAGACTGGAATTGCGGGTAGCTCTATTCAATGTGCCATATCTTTCCACCTTCGGATGGATGAAGAAATCCGCCCCTAACTATGTGCCCCTTGGCACTGCCTCGTTGGCCGCATTTCTAAGAAAGGAAGGACATGATGTCTCCGTTGTCTGCTGCGATCTTTCCCTTCTGTCCCAGGAGGAAGGCATTAAGAGGCTTCTATCTTTCGGGCCGGAACTGATAGGCATAAGCGCCACATCGCCAGGGTATCCTCTTGCCTGCGATGTTGCCAGGGTGCTGAAGGGAAAGACCGATGCGCCCGTATGCCTGGGCGGTGTGCATGTATCGGCCCGGCCTCGAGAAACCCTCTGTGAATGCCCATCGATCGATATGGTTGTTGCGGGGGAGGGTGAACGTCCGCTCCTGGACCTGATCAAGCGCATTGAGACGAAACAGCCGCTTTCCGGTCAGCCTCCGGCAGGGGTATTCTGGAGGAACAAGCAGGATATCATTGAAGGAGCTCAGGGGGATTTCATAGAGGACCTTGATCAGTTGCCTTTTCCTGCCTATGATCTCTTTGCAATCGGTAATTCCAGGCCTCCGGTATATTTTGATTTCGATCTTTCCCCTTCCGTCAATATCATGACAAGCCGCGGGTGTCCCTCTAAATGCATCTTTTGCGCCTCAAAACTTACAATGGGTCCGCGTTATCGGACATTCAGCCCGTCATATATATTTGAGCTGATATGCTATCTTAAAAAGGATTTTGGCGTACGATTTGTATCAATTACGGATGATACCTTCACCATACAAAGACAACGGGTATATGAGCTTTGTGAAAGGCTTCAGGCCGGGGGCCTGGACATCAAATGGACGTGTTTTTCCAGGGCGGACGGCATGGACCGAGGGCTTGCAAAGGCGATGAGAAAGGCTGGATGCGTCGGCCTCAACTTCGGCATTGAAACGGGCAACCAGGCCGTGCTTTCCGGGATAGGAAAGGGGAGTCGCCTGGAGGACAGCATCAATGCAATAGAGGCTGCCCGTGGTGCAGGATTGCGGGTCGTGTGTTCATTTATGACCGGGTTCCCCAGGGAAACCCCTGAGATGGCAGAAGATACTATTAATTTTGCCGTAAGGCTTAATCCTGACCTGGCGCTCTTCAACAGCCTTGTCCCCTATCCGGGAACCCCGGTATCAAAGGAGGTCCTCAGACCCGAGGACTATAGCGGGATAGACTGGACAACGATGCGGACCAGCACAACAGGGGCAGGACCTGTCTTTGAAGGGGGCGGCCGCACTGCCTCCGATCTTGTCAGGTGGGTAAAGAGGGCTAATCGCAGGTTTTATCTCAGGGTGGGATTTTTTGCTAAAATACCAAGATTGATGCCCGGGGGTGTGACTGTTGCCCTGAGGTATCTCTCGGGGATACTTGGACTGGCGGTCAAGACACTGCGCATGAAGCCTGGAACTGCCGTCTTAAAGGGGGGGTAGTCTTTATGCAGGCCCCCGGAGATATGTCCAGAGATAAAGGCTCATTTCTGACACACCTGATCCTTTATATCCTTGCGGTCAAGGTTGTTATCTTTATGGTCGACCCGACCGTGATGTTCTTTATCGACGATTCCACCAGGTATCTTGATACGGCTGTTTCATCATATATCCCTCCGGACCGGTCGTTTCTTTACGGGTTCATGATCAGGTGGCTTACGCACCTCTGCCGCTCCCTTACGATCCTGGTCTTTTTTCAGGTCCTTTGCAGCGCTGTCACAGCCGTCCTGGCAGGCTATCTTCTTAACAGGTTTCTGTCCGTTAAAAAAAATATCTCTATCGCATTTGCCGTGGTCTGCGCATTTGCGCCTGTCCAGGTCTTATATGAACGGTACGTCATGACGGAAACCGTTTCCCTCATGCTTTTCGCCGTATATGTGACTGCGGCCTTTTTTTACCTGAGGAAACCAGGGGTCAAAACCCTGCTGGTGATGAGTCTTGCGGGTGTCTTTCTGATAGCCTTCAGGCTCAGCTATCTTCCATGCGTTTTATGCGGGGCGGTAATTGTACCCTGTATTGCTTTTTTTAACAGATCCAATGAGGAGCTCAGGGATAATGGATGGAATCAAGGCAGCATAAAGACCTTCTCAATAAGAAGGGCCGGGATTTCCTTCCTGTATATGGTTATTTCATGCCTTCTGACCTATGGGCTGCATTCCGCCTATAAAACAATCAACGGAAGGCTTTCTTCCAAGCCACCTGCATATCAATATTGCGACGGGTATCACCTCCTTGCATCATGGGCTCCTTTACTGAAAAAGGAGGATTTTGCCGATCCTCGGATTGCCGGATATACTCAGCAATATTTTTATTACCGTCTTGAAGATCGTTATGAAAGGATGAACCATCGATGGGCCGATTACGGCCTTATCTACTATATCCACCACATGTACGACTCCAGGGTCAAGGCCAATAAAATCGCCCATGATACGGCGATGAATATACTCCGCAGGGACCCGCTCGGGGTAATGAGGCTGGCATGGGAGAGCTACATGGATTACTGGGACATAGGGATGCTTAAAAATACCCTTATGGGGGATCGATCCACAAGGTCCTTTCCCGAAGGATTAATGGAAATCCTTAAATCAAACTATCACATGAATGGAGAGGGGTTGGCATCAAAAAAGACATTTACCAATCAATACTTCCTGAACGCCATACCATGGTACCTGATCATATTTTCTCTTCCGGTCATCATAGCCCTGTCCATCATTATGGACAAAGGCAGGCACACGATCTTTCTGTCACTGCTGGGATTCTTTGCCATCCTTATCCTGATCAATTCAACAACCCTTGTGCACAGGAACACCATGCGATTCTTCCATCCGGATGAGTGGATAACCGTTATATTTCTCGGGGTATTGTATGACAGGATAATGGCAAGGGGGCTTGCACGGGCGATGTATGAAAGACTTCAGATTTCAAAGAGATTCATTACTGCAAGATATAGGAAGACCATGCCATGATGGATCTGCCTTGATCCGGTTTGAATTGCACGGACCATATCTTCACCAAGGTTAAAACTCATCATATAATGGATGAAACTAAGAGGGGGGATAAAAAAGCCGGAAGAGGGTTGTCGTGCGTCTCTTCCGGTTGTATCAGATAAAAATCAATTAAGGATTATTTTTTTTCGGCTGTAAAGGCGTTGGAGACCTCTCCTCCGGAAGCGCCGCCCTGTCCGCCACCCGGGGCACCGCCCTGTGCACCGGCAGGGGCGCCTTCACGACCACCACTTGATGCACTGGCGCCACTGGCTCCGCCACCCGGAGCGCTGCCGCTCATTTTAATCTCTCTTGTCCCCGAGATCTTGTTGCCTGCCAGCTTTCCGGTAAAGATAAATTCAACTGCCATCTGTCCGGTTGCCTTGACATCCATGGTAACCGCATCGCCCTTTACTGTGCCGGTCCCGGCCAGTGCCTGCAGTTGCGGGTGTGTCCCTGTGATCGTCAGATTCCCGCCGGCATCTTTAACGGCCAGGTCAAAGGATTCATCTGCTCCCATTGGGCTCTTCATTTTAATTGTCCATGTGCCGGAGATATCTGCCGCCCATACTGATGATGATAAGACAAACGCTAATAAGGTTGTAAGAAACAATACTTTACGCATAATCTTCTCCTTTCTGACTAAAATGAGATGGTTGAACTGTAAAAATCCTTTCCGGGAGGAAAAGATAGTAAAAACAGGGTAATCTGTCAATTGCAAAGAGATGTTAATTAAATTCCAAAACCGTCTGCATATAGTGACATTATTAAAGACTTATCCGGAGGGCATCGATTTTCCGGTGAATCCCAACAGCTTGAATCCAAAAAGGTCGTTTTGGGATGAACACTAGATTATATTATATGCCTTTAGCTGTCTGAAGAGGGTGGTAAAGAATTCTCTCAGGACCACGATTGAAGGTATCGTCAGGAGAAGCCCTGCAAACCCGAAAAGTGTGGAACCGCCGATAATGCCGATAATAACCGCCAGGGGATGGAGATGAACTGCGTTTCCGATTATGAACGGCTGAAACACTGCGTCATCGAGGACACGAACGAGGATAACGCACACTATCACCCCGATGAAGAGGTTGCCTGCATTCATAAAGGGCAGGATCGAGTTGATATCTTCTATGATTATGGCATAGAAAAAACCCATTACAAGGGCAAATGCCGGCCCGAAAAGAGGAATGGCGTTTGCAATGCCTGCGATGATTCCTATGAGAAGCGCCCATTTGAATTCAAATCCGATAACGGCGAAAAGGGCGATAAAAGAGAGACCTACAAGGGAGCATTCGAGGGTTGTCCCGCGCAGGTAATTGCCTATAGCCCTGTTGATGTTGTTGAGGACCGTGAGGGAGACCTCAAAATACCTGTTAGGGATCATCCCGATGAAGTATCTCTTAATCTCTCCGTCATCTATAAGGAGAAATAGAAATACAAAGGGCATTACTATCCAGAGCTCTATGACATCGAGAATTGAGGAGAGCATGGATTCTTTTTGCCGGTCATCCGTTTTGTCCGTACCCGGTTGGTCCTCTATGATTATTATGTCTTCAGGTTTTTTATTGCTTTCCTTGAGGTTTTCTTCGAAATATCGGTAATATTTTTCTGGGATGGGCGGCTTATCGTTATATCCCTTGCTGTATTGGATAAAGAGTGCCTGCTCATCGTTGTTGAGTACGATAAATTTATCAAGGGTCCCAATGGCAGTATAGATGTCTTTCCCTATGATTGTATAGATGATATTGCCTTTTGCATCAGGGGAGTCCAGTCCCATCAGGTCCCGGTATTTTTCATGGATCTTGTAATACAGCCGTGTCTTTAAAACCAGCTTGTCCCTCTCATCTGGGAGTATGTTGCTTATCTGTGTCACAATGAGAAAGACGGTCAGGAAAAAGACGCCGAAGAGGATAAAGATGCCTATGCCCCTGGGCAGCCCTTTATGCCTTGCAAAATCGACTATCGGGGAGCAGATAAAGGCCGCAAGTGCGCCTATGATAAAGGGAAGGAATAATGAATGAAGCCGCCAGATGATCCATATCCCAGCGATCGATGCCAAGACGGCTGTCCCGACGTAGATAATGCGCCTTAATCTTTTTTGCGATATATCTGTCTCGTCGCTTATCATGGCTTCTCATTGTTTCTGTAGAGCTGTTCATTCGTTGTCTTAAGCCTACGTCCGACAATGACGGCGAGCTCCTTGAATATCTTGCTGGCAATTTCAGGGTTGGTATTGAGGAGATTGTTCAGGTCTTCCCGGAAAAAGGCTACGGCCTCGGTGTCTTCAACTGCCTTTGCCGATGCAGACCGGGGGGAATCATCCAGGAGGGCGAGTTCGCCCACGAAACTGTCTCGGTCCAGGGCCGCCAATTCAACCTCGTCGCCGGATTGAGTCGGTACGACGATCTTGACAAGTCCCTTCTTGATAATAAACATGGCCGCGCCTGGCTGGTCTTTCTCGAAGAGGTATTCGCCTGCGGGGTAGCTCCTCTCGTATATTATATGTGCCACCTTTTTTAACTCGCGGCGCGACAGCTTTTGGAAGAGGATGCATCTCAGAAGTATGTCCGCCGTAGTGTCGGTCTGGGTGCCATCTGCCCTTGCAAATATATTGCCCCAGAGGGCGTTGATTTTTTTTGAAGTGTGTTCCATAACCCTGTCTTTTTTTAAGGTGTTAAGAATGAGGCTTGAAGACTGATTGCCATTAGCCCAAACGGTCACAGGGGACATTAAAAACAGGCTAATGTTCTGTAGAAATATGGAGGGAATTAGAGCATAAAGGGAAAAGTGATGTCAAATGAATTCTTAAGGATGAATCGCAGACCGGGCATATCCGTGCTGCGATTCATCCTGTCTTGTTCCACCAGGATGGGGAGCAGGGTTACTCCTCAGGCCTAGGCCGTAACAGATGGCGCTTCTGTGCCGATAGGATCGTCTTTCTCATCCTTATTGAGAGCGGCGTTACCTCCACCAGTTCATCCTCCCTGATAAAGCTGATGGCCTGTTCCAGGGTCATCTGTTTGACCGGCGTCAGGATAACGTTGTCATCCTTTCCCGCGGCCCTCATGTTGGAGAGCTTTTTTTCCTTGCATGCGTTTACATTGATGTCATTGCCCCTGTTGTGTTCTCCAACTATCATCCCTTCATATACGGGATCGCCAGGCACAACAAACAGCTGGCCCCTGGGCTCAAGGTTGTAGAGTGCATAGGGGACCGCCTTGCCCTGTCGGTCGGAGACAATGGAGCCTGTATATCTGCTGAGGCAATCGCCCCTGTACTCGTCGTATCCCTCGAAGAGGGAATTCATGATCCCCGTCCCTTTAGTGTCGGTAAGGAATTCGTCCCTGTATCCTATAAGGGTCCTGCTCGGTATGGAGAATTCCAGCCTGACCCTCCCCTTTCCCTTGTTGACCATATTGGTCATCTTACCCTTTCTGATGGAGAGTTTTTCCGTCACCACGCCAAGGAAGCTTTCCTCGCAGTCCACCATCAGCTTTTCGATAGGCTCCATCTTTGCGCCGTCTTTATATTGAAAGATAACCTCGGGCCGACCGACGCAGAATTCATAACCCTCGCGTCGCATGGTCTCTATGATGATGGCCAGCTGAAACTCCCCGCGGCCCTTGACTATGATGCTGTCCCTGTTTTCCGATAATTCAACCCTTATGGCCACGTTGCGGAGGGCCTCTTTTTCAAGCCGTTCCTTTATCCTGCTGGACTGGACATACTTGCCCTCCTTGCCGCTGAAAGGGGAGTCGTTGATCGAGAAGTTCATGGAGACGGTAGGCTCGTCCACCCTTATCCTGGGCAGGGCCTTTGGTGCAAGGCGGTTGCAGATGGTGTCGCCTATCTTGACCTCCTCGACGCCGGCAAGGACAACGATGTCGCCGGGCTGTGCCTCATCCGCATCCGTCAGCTTTGCACCCGAATATATCTGTAGCTTTGAGACCTTGAGGGGGATGATCTCGTTATCCTCGCCTATTGCCACAAGGCTGTCCTTTACCTTCACGCTCCCGTTGTGGATCTTGCCTATGGCGAGTCTCCCGACATAATCCGAATAGCCGAGGTCAGAGACCAGCATCTGAAAATCAGCGTCAGGCTTGTAAGAGGGGCCGGGGATCTCTTCAAGGATCGTGTCAAAGAGGATGAAGAGGTCCTTCCTGCCCGTGCAATCCGGTTCCCTGGATACGATCCCGTCCCTGCCTATGGCGTAGAGCAGGGGGAACTCGAGCTGTTCATCGGTGGCATCCAGGTCGATAAGGAGGTCGTATATCTCGTTGAGGACCTCGTCCGGCCTGGCGTCCTGACGGTCTATCTTGTTTATGACGACGATGATCTTAAGCCCCCCTTCAAGGGCCTTTTTCAGGACAAACCTGGTCTGAGGCAGGGGCCCCTCGGATGCATCGACGAGGAGGATGGCCCCGTCAGCCATGGAAAGGGCCCTCTCCACCTCGCCCCCGAAGTCGGCGTGGCCCGGGGTGTCTATTATATTTATCCTCGCGTCCTTCCATATGATGGAACAGTTCTTGGCGGCAATGGTTATGCCCCTTTCTCTTTCAAGGTCAAGGTTGTCCATAAGCCTTTCTTCGACCTCCTGATTGGCCCTGAATACGCCGCTCTGCCTGAACATGGCGTCCACAAGTGTTGTCTTGCCGTGGTCTACGTGTGCAATTATTGCTATATTTCTTATCTTTTCATTTCTCATTAATCCGTGCATTGGTTGTTTTCTCCGAAATTTAATAAATAATATGGATAAAGTGGATATCCTGTATGGCATTCAATACTTGCCGGAAAGAGAGATGCCCTTCCCCAGAGAAGTGCCATTATCAATTGTAGCCCGTGCCATTGTTTCCGACAATGTGTATGCAGTTCCTGTTTTTGAAAGGTTATATCATCAGGGACGATACTATAAGGTGCAGGGGGTGAAGTTCCTCGAAATCCATTTTATTCAGCAAAGGGCATTTAATCTTTTGCGCGATAACTCTAACCTTTTATCATTACTTTATCAAAGCATATTTAATCATCCTTTTTCGGGATGTCATGTAAATCTAAACCTTGTCTCACAGGCTTATACATTTAATCTATGTTTCAATTAATTACAAGCATCTTATTGCAATAAACGTCCTTTGCATTTGATGGAGATATCCTTTAATGAAGGGGATATGGATTTTTCCTAATCTTAAAGTCTTTACATATCCTTTTTTTACTACGAGGCGTGGGTTTATACTGCGCTGCTTGGCGGGATGTTCATCAATCTACTTGTTTGAATTATACCACTCCTGCCATTTCTGAGGGTCATCACCCAGGTGCTGGAGGGTTATCTTGGACAGGGCGGAGACTGCCCCGCTTTCTTTACCGTAGGTTCGCAGGGCCTCAATCAGGGCAGGCACTGACCTCATTGACTTGATCTTGCCGAGGGCATTGGCGGCAGTCTTTCTGACATCCGGGTCATTATCTTTCAAGGCCTCAATCAGTGCGGTTATGGCGTTGTCAAGCAGATCGATCGACCACTTTTCAGCCATCTCGCCCAGGGCCTCTGCCGCACAGGCGCGGACGCCATAATCGGTGTCTTTTCGCAAGGCCGTTATAAGCGTGTCAATGGATCCCGCATCTTTTATCTCTCCCAGCACTATTGCCACATTGCGCCGTATGCCCGGGCGGGAGTGGTTTATAAGGGCGGTTGACAGGGGGCTTACAGCAGGTCCTCCTATGCCGACCAGGGCCTTTTGACATTCAATCGATAACCTGTCTCCGAATCTCCCGAAGATTGTGACGATATTAAAAAAATGGTCCAGCACGGATTTGTATTTCTCGGAAGAATCCAGTAATTCTATTAAATACACTGAAGACGGTGCTGCTTCGGAGCCTATCTTGCCGAGGCTGCGCGCTGCATTTATCTTTTGTTTCAGTGCCCCTGTTTGCAGCAGTTCTATCTGCTTTTTGACATCATCGGAAACAGCGGTATCCTGTGCGATGGAATGCATCGTGACAGATAACGACACCAAAAGAAAAAGTAATGCAACGGTTGGGACAAACCTTTTCATCAGAACCTCTCAGTCTTCAGTTCGCAGGCATTAAAAACCGACATCATACATCCGCTTGATTAGCACATCGCAATTAAAAAATCCAGCAAAGATGCTGAACCGATTGAAAAAATTCTGTCGAAGAACTCAGCATGATAAAATGGACATCTCACTCCGACTGAGGCAATGATGTCCGGTTAGAATCCCGCATTGCAGCCAAAGCCATATTACAAGGCACCGGAGGGCCTCTTTTTTTAAAGTGAAATGCGCGGCCTGCTGAGGGCGGTGCATTGAACCAGGGTAAGCGGGCGGCGTGGCTCTTCCTGGATTCTTGCAGGTCTATAACTCCTTGAAAATAAGGAGATGCCTTCCGCCCGCTTTAAGTCGCCTCATGCGACAATATTGCCGAGGAATTATTTCACTTTAAAAAAAGAGGCCCTCCGGTTCCTGAATAACCCCCAACGGAGTTTTCAGGATTCTAACCGGACATTCCTGAGTCGGAGTGAAAGCTGTTATGAGACAGTTGATAACAGATATTCCTCATAGAAGCCCCTGACCCTTTTAAGACGGGCATTTAACTGATCCATAAACAGGTCCGCATTTGCATCCACCCCGAGCATCCTTTTGGAAAGGGCCGAAAGCTCGTTGCGGTCTCCGGGCAATGCATGGACCTGTCTGTCTTCCAGGAGCTGGAGGTAATGTTCGGTCCTTCTTAAAAAGATATAATCCTCCTTAAGGGTATCCGCTGTTTTATCGGTCAGTATCCCTGCCTCGCAAAGGGATTCTATGGCCAGCATGGTATTGCCTTCATGGGTGATTCCTTTGTCATGGCAGTGAATCATCTGGAGGCCCTGCACCATGAATTCCACATCCCTGATCCCACCTATGCCGGACTTTATATCTACCCTATCCATCAGGGGGCTTGCATAGGTCTGTATGGCAAGGTTTCTCATGTTGTCAATGGAACCGACAATGGCCGCCCTCTCCCTGGGTATGTTCAGGATGGAGCCAAGCTGTTCAATAAATTCATAGCCCAGCCGGAGGTTGCCTGCAACCGGCCTCATCTTGATCGCGGCCTGTATCTCCCAGAGGGCTGCAGAACCTTCATAATAATTCATTATCCCCCGGATGCTGTTTACAAGCTCTCCGGAACTTCCAAAGGGTCTTAATCTCATATCGACCCTGTATGCATATCCCTCTTCAGTGTATGATGAAAGATCCGATATGACATCCTCCATCAACTTTGAGAAGAATTCCTTTTTCCCCTCGCCTTCCCTGTGAAATATGCCCAGGAGATCTATATCCGAGCTGTAGTTGAGTTCATTGCCGCCCATCTTGCCGAAGGCCATAATGCAGAAATTATCGCCTGCGCCCCTTTCTTCAACCCCTTTCTCTTCTGTCGCCCTCTTAACGCATTCCTCTAAAATTACCTGTGTCAATGCCTCTGCAAGGGAGGTCAGTTCCTGCATGACAATCCTTGGCGATACCTTGAGATATATATCCCTGGCGCCGATCCTCAGTATCTCTCTGCGCCTGAACCTGCGCAGCTTGTTGAGCCATTCCGAACGACCCAGGCATGTGTGGGCCGAGGCGCGCAGTTCCTTTTCAATATCCGCTCTTTCCCTGGTGCGGTGCAGTATCTCGGGGATGATGAGCCAGTCAAAGAAGCCGGGGTTTCTGATAAGTGTATCCGAAAGGAACTGGCTGCATGAAAAGATGCTCAGGAGTATCTCCAGGTGCATGGGCTGGGAAAGAAGCACATCATAATGGAACTCAGCATTGCCGAAGGAGTGAATGAACCGGTCCCAGTTATTCAGGGCCATGTCAGGGTCCGGCATCCTCTTCAGCATATCCCATGCAAGCAGGGCTATCCTGGTGAAGATCTCTTTCCTGGTGCCGTCACCTGCCAATCCTGTCAGGTTGACATAGGCCCTCTGGGGGTCTCTGAATCCCCCCTGCGACAGTATCCTGTTTCTCAGGTCCTCCGGCATATGTTCGGATAATATGACATCAACGACCGTGCCTGTATCCTGGCTGGGTAATGAATCACGACCGAAATACCTTTCTGCAAAGACCCTTACCATTGCAGTATGGGTTTCGAAGTCCAGATAGAGCTTCTGGGCCGTGTCAAGGGGGCCTCCCCTCACATAGCCCATGCGCCTTGCAAGATGACCGAATTCATTTGAATCGACTGAGGGCAGAAAGAGGTCCCTGGCATTTCCCCTGAGCATCCTGAGCCCGTTTATGAGGTTTCTGAGAAAATTGTATGCATCTACAAGGCGCAGGGAGTCCGCCTCCGATAATATGCCTGCATCGCCCAGTGCGGCAAGGGCCTCATGGATGCGCGCGGTCCGGAGGGCCGGGACATCCTTCCCGTGGATGACCTGCAGGATCTGAACGCCGTATTCAAGATCAACAAGGCCTCCCGGGCTGAATTTTGCATTGACCTTTCCGGGCTCGCTCTTTTCCCTGAATTGTTTTTCCCGGAGGGACCGTATCTCCCTGATGTCAATATTATCCGAGAAATAGACAAGGTCGTCCCTGATGCGCTCAAGCTGTCTCCCCAGGTCCAGATCTCCGCCTACGGCCCTCATGCGCACCAGCGACAGGAGCTCGTATGAATGGGCCTGGCCTCCCTTCCCGTAATAGATGCAGAAGGTCTCCATGCTGCATGCCAGGGGGCCGGACTCCCCGTGCGGCCTGAGCCTGAGATCGACCTGGAAGATCCCTTCTCTTTTGGATTCGATGAAGAGGTTGACGCCCTTTGCAAGCAGATTGAAAAAGTCGGAGTTATCGATGGGGATATCGCCGTCGGTCCTGCCGTTGTCGTTATATACAAACATGAGTTCTATATCGGATGCATATCCCAGCGCGGCCCCTCCGAATTTCCCAAGGCCGAGTATGGCGAAGGAGGCCGTCAGGCCTGCAACGGACGATGGCCTTCCATGCCTTTTAACCAGGTCGTCGTAAACGGCGTCAGCGGCGGAGTTGACGGTAATCTCCGCGAGCACGGTCAGTCTCTCTGCAAGAAATTTTATATCAGGTTCGTTATTGAGGATATGATCCAGGTCTATCTGAAATATCTCCTGGTCCTTGAGGTTGTTGACCGCCTGTTTTTTTTCATCCAGTGAGACGGCGCAGGCCAGGGCCTCGTCCATCCTTATCCTCACGGCGTCAGGGGCTCCGCTCAGGCGATGCAGGTGGACATCCGGTTTCAATAAGGGAAGCAGGGTTTCATATTGAAGCCTTATGAAGTCTTCCCACAGAAAATCGCTTGCGCCAAGGAGCCTTGCGAAATCCAGGAGATTATGGGAATCCGTCAGATAGGAGATCCATTTGTCTTTTAAGGGCTTTTTCAGGATATCACTCAAAAGCTGCTCGAATCTTGAGAGGGCTGCATAGGGGTCCGGCGCCTTGGCAAGAAAATAGGTGAACTCCTTGGTCAGCAAAATGGATAGTTTCACCCTGTCAAGGGTCTCCCTGTCTTCTATCTTGCGGCCATGTGAATCGACCAGGTCTATTATATCCTCAATCCTGCCATGGATTGTCCTTATCCTGAGATGCTCCAGTACGATGCTGTGAAGTGAGAGGGCATTTGAGAGAGAGTATAAAAACGCCGGTGTATCTTCGGAGATTATATTTAGTTGCGTAAAAGGCCCTTCATTGCTGATATTGATCTCAACCGGATAAAGGACGGGCGACGAACTGCCTGTATGGATGTTGGACAGGTGATTGACGACCATCTCATTAACGCGGTTCCTTGCCTTCATGAAGGATTGCTCATCCCCCTCTTCCAGCGACACTATCACCTCCTCCAGCGTCTTTTTAAGCTGATCGACCCATGACTCGAAATAAATGGGATTAACAAGTGTCCCGGAGAAAAAATCAATTATCTTGCGTCTTTTTACGGTCATACGCTGGGGGGACAATGAAGGCCGCTTCTTCTGATAGGTCCATTTGATCTCACTCTCGTAGTCCGTTGAGTAGGTGTAGACATCCCCTGACATGACATTAAACCCTGTCCCTGCAAAGATGCCCGTTATCAGGGAAAGCTCGCCGGGGTAATCAAATGCCAGGACAGTGCATTCGATTTCGTCGTCTCTTATCCTGTCGATGATCACCTCAACAGGGTGTTCTGAGGAAAGCCTTGATATGGACAGGATATGACGTCTTATATGGTCATTGGAGAAGCGTCTGAAATACTCCTGTCCGAGACGGCTGAGATGTCCCTTTAAGAGGGCCTCATCCACATCAGGGATGGATTTTTTTAATGATTCAAGATCGGGTTTCATAAGGGTATCTCTTTGTTATTCAGCCTGGAGTAAATAAACTGTCAGTCCTGTCGGGGCAGGACTGAGCTCTGACCGCCGAACAACATACTACAAATACCTTGCCCATGAAAAGCGCAAAAAAAAACCCGCGGTCCATCGGGTCCGCGGGCCTTGTGTAAAAATCGGTTATTAAATATCGTAATAGAGCATGAACTCATAGGGATGGGGCCTGAGGTCCATTGCTTCGACCTCATTGACCATCTTGTAGTCGATCCATGTGTCAATTACGTCCTGTGTAAATACGTCACCCTTGAGCAGGAAGTCATGATCTTTTTTCAAGGCATTCAGGGCCTCGCGCAGAGAGCCGGGTGTCTTGGATACCTTCATTGCCTCTTCCGGCGGGAGATCATATATGTTTTTATCCAGCGGCTTGCCAGGATCAGTCTTGTTAAGTATCCCGTCCATTGCCGCCATCATAATAGCGGAAAATGCGAGATAGGGGTTGCATGATGGATCTGGGCAGCGGAATTCTATGCGCTTTGCCTTGGGCGATGTGCTGTACATGGGTATGCGCACGGCAGCGCTGCGGTTTCTCTGTGAGTATGCCAGGTTGACCGGGGCCTCATATCCGGGGACAAGACGTTTATAACTGTTTGTGGTCGGACTGGTGAGGGCCAGGAGAGCAGGTGCGTGTTTCAGGATGCCTCCTATAGCATACATGGCCGTCTGAGAAAGTCCTGCATAGCCGTCGCCGGCAAAGAGGTTTTCACTCCCTTTCCATAAAGAGAAGTGGCAGTGCATCCCGCTCCCGTTGTCTCCAAAAAGGGGTTTGGGCATAAAGGTAACGGTCTTTCCGGCCTTGCGGGCGGTATTCTTTACGACATATTTGAACTTCAGCAGGTTGTCGGCCATCTGAACAAGGGGCGAAAACCTGGTGCCTATTTCACATTGACCGGCAGTGGCAACCTCATGGTGGTGCACCTCCACCTCCAGACCGATGCCTTCCAGGTTAAGTGCCATCCGGCTGCGGAGGTCCTGGAGGGTGTCGGATGGGGGGACAGGGAAATACCCTTCCTTGTGGCGGATCTTATAGCCGAGGTTGGGGTTTTCAACACGACCGGAATTCCATATCCCTTCGTCGCTGTTTATATGATAATATGATTCATTGGAGTTTGTATCGCAGCGGATATCATCAAAGACGAAAAATTCGGCCTCGGGACCTAGATAGGCGACGTCTGCGATGCCGGTGCTCTTCAGGTAGTTCTCTGCCTTCAGCGCAATATTGCGGGGATCGCGTGTATAATCGGCGCCTGTAACCGGGTCACAAATGTTGCATATCATTACAAGGGTCTTTGTTTCCATAAAAGGATCTATAAACGCCGTGGAAGGCACGGGTTTAATAAGCATATCTGACTCGTTAATTGCCTGCCAGCCGCGGATCGATGAGCCGTCAAACCCTTTTCCCTTGCTGAAAGTGTCTTCGTCTATAGCTGTAATGGGATAACTGCAATGCTGCCACAACCCGGGAAAATCCATGAAGCGCAAATCAACGATTTTCACATTTTCCTTTTTTATTAATTCAAGTACATCCTTTGGTGTTTTCATATCGGCCATAACTATCTCCTTTATGCTAAATATTTATTTCTTAATTGTTATGTTATTTTATCATTATAAAATATTATCCATTGATAAAAAGATTCCATAACCCATTTGCCTCTGAGGTTAAATATCGAGCTATAAAAACAGCAATAGGCGTGCCAATTGTTTAAATTTTAAATTTAAGTTTTATAATCAACAGGTTATCCGCATTGAGACAGGGTGACGGCTGCCAATAAAGATACATTATTGTAATTCTTCAAGTTTGTAGACAACAATTTAGTATATTTTGCCGGGAATTATGAGACGGGTATCGTTTTGGCAAGCCGCCGTGCCTTCTGTTATCCGTATTCCCGTATATCTTTATCTGTTGAATTCAACTCGTTTAAGGTTTAAAAGTTTTAAAGCAGCTTCAACATGAAGGTCTTAGAAATCCATAAAAGGAGGATATCCATGAAATATCTTTTAAACGCCATTATCCTTGGAGTTCTTTTAATCATCTGCATGGCGTCGCAGGGATGTCAAACCCCGGGCGGACGCTCACCCGGCAATGTGGTGGACGATTCAACGGTAACAACAAAAATCAAGGCCAAATTGGCAGCTGATGATATCCTGAGCATTTTTACAATATCCGTAACTACCTATAAGGGCGAGGTCACCCTCGCGGGCACAGTAAAAACCTCGGAGCAGAGGCAGAGGGCTTCAAAGATAGCCCAATCGGTTACAGGCGTCAACAGGGTGAACAACAATATAAGACTAAAGTAAGTTGTCTTCATGCCGACTTGGGTGTCGGCAGGATATCGGGGTATTGACCGAAGATCATGGTCCTGTTTCTTCCGGTCTCCTTTGCAAAGTATAATGCATGGTCCGCATTTCTGATGAAGTCGCCGATCTCGTCTCCCTGCTGCGGAATAATTGTGCAGAGGCCGAGGCTGAGGGTGACTGAACTGTTTATATCGGAGGCCTTGTGTCTAAGATTCAGCCCCATGACCGCCGTCCGGATCTTTTCAGCTATGAAAAATGCACCTTTCTCATCTGTATGCGGGAGGATAACCGCAAACTCTTCCCCTCCGTAACGGGCGCCCAGGTCATCCGGCCGGTGGATGCTTTCTTTTATTGCCCTGGCTACAGCCACGAGGCATTCATCCCCCATCTGGTGGCCATACATATCATTAAATTTTTTGAAAAGGTCTATGTCAGCCAGGATAAGGGTCAGATACCCCTTTTCACGGGTCATCCGCCGCCATTCCCTTGCAATAAACTCATTGAACATGCGCCGGTTTGCAATCCCGGTCAGACCGTCGATCTGGGATAACTCGGTCAGTTTCTCATTGGCCACCTTTAAATCCGTAGTGCGCGTCTGGATTGTCTCAATCATGATGTCAATGCTCTTTGCCAGTGTCCCTATCTCGTCCTTGCGGTCAAGGTTAAGCCTCGAGGAGAAGTCCTCGTCAAACTCAAATCTCAAGGCATGATCTGTCAGCTGTTGCAATGGCCGGACTAATTTATATTGAAGTATGACCATCAATAAGAATGAGACCGCAAGGCCTGCAACAATAAAAAGGATAAATGCATACCAGATGCTCGCAAGGCCCTGTTTTGTAATCTCTCTGGGGAATCTGTAATAGATGGAGAAAATAGGGTTCTTGTAGACATCATAATAGAATGTCCTGACATCAGTGAACTGATCCTTAACGAGCGTATAAAAGGTCAAATCCTTTTCAACATAGGTTGTCTTTGAATCATTTATAAATTTCATCTTTTCTTCAGTCAGGGGATAGTCTATCTCAAAATCTATCCTTGTCTGGTCCTTCAGGGGATCTATCAACGACCGGTTAATAAACCGCCCCATGGTAATCATTCCATTTGCCGGTCCTGATTCGTCGGAGTGCAGGACCGGACGGGTGACGAAGATCATGGGCCCCTGTGATGTGTCAAGGACGCCGGAGTTGGTCCTGTTGTCTTCAAACTGGTTTATTGAAGTCCTGGATATCATCGGGTGGGACAAATCCAGTTTTCCTGCCGCCAGAAAATTTATGGCGATGACCTCCTTCTTTTCCAGGTCATAGGCATGGCCCCAAACAATGGAACCATCGTTTTTAAAGTAGAAGATTAAATTAATGTTGTTGTTTTTAAAGGTCTCAAACAGGAGATTGTCTTTTATGTAATCCTCCGAGAGGCTGTCGATAAAATCATAGGTATCGTCCCACTGTGCCCAGTCTGTGCAAAGCTTATTGAGGTGATAGATCTCCCGGTCAATGGACTTTGTGACCCTGCGGATGTTTTCCGTTGTCTCTTTATGTTCAATCTTTAGAAAGCTGGGATAGATAATAGAACGCTGGAAGGCATAGACAAGGACGGCCATCATCATAAAAAAAATCACGACATAGAAAAATGCCTTTATTTTTATGGGCATAATTTAAAAACCCCGCAGGATGTGCATGTGATAAATAAGATTATTATCGGTATTTATGAATTATTCTTCAATAAAAATAAGCATATCGAATTATGGCATGAGGATGTGACCCCGGAGATAGCCGGGGTAATGTAAGTTTTTCTGGTAAAAGCCCTGCGTCATCAGGATTATCTCAGGGGGATCAATTAGTTGCCTCTATAAAAGATCTCTCTGAGATGAGGCCATCACCGGTAATCACAGGACATTCAGACCTTGGCGTCTTCCGGATTAAGAAATGAAGGCATCAGGTCCTGGCCTTTTTCAAACAGGAGGCCGCTGTCTTTAGCAACCTTTTCGGCAAAGGAGCTTTTTCCGGCGGGCGATTCCAGTCCCCTTTTTGATGCCCATGCAAATGGAGTCGGATCGGCTATGTGTGTCTTTTTGATTATAGGCGTGAAATGATCGCTTATGACCATGATCCTGTAATCTTTAAACTTCTTTAAGCCCTCAAGCACCGTTCCCACCACATCCCTGTCAAAGGATTCGATGGCCTGTATCTTTTCTTTGTAGTTGCCGTTGTGGCCTGCCTCGTCAGGGGCCTCAACATGCACCAGCATGAAATCAAGGTCCTCCAGGCCTTTCAATGCACCCTCAGCCTTTCCCCTGTAATTGGTGTTAAGATAACCTGTTGCGCCTTCCACATGAATCGGGCTGAAACCTAGGTAAATCCCGATGCCTTTAATAAGGTCCACGGCAGATATAACGCCACCATTGAGCCCGAACCTCTCTTTAAAGGACGGTATCCGAGGCGCCTTGCCCTGACCCCACAGCCATATGGAATTGGCTTCCTTTCGCCCGGATCTTCTTCTTTCAACATTAACAGGATGATCCTTGAGGATCGGCCATGACCTGCGTATCATGACTGTAACCGGATCATCCAGGCCTTCATCGAGATATGATGACATGTCCTGGTCCAGGACGTTATGGGGAGGTATTGTGGCGGCCTTTTCCGGTCCATCATCCCATACCAGGAGGTGACGATAGGCCACACCCGGATACATGGTTATGCCGGAGATCTTCATGTCCTGTTTAAGTGATTCCACTAACAGTGCGGCTTCACCTGTTGTGATGTCGCCGGAGCTGTGGCTGACCATAATGGTCTTCCCGTCAGTTCTTCTGTCAAGGGTTACAAGGTTCATCCTGAATGCGACCTGGTCCTTTGCAAGGGGTACGCCCATACTGGCGGCCTCAAGGGGCGACCTCCCGCATTGATACAGGGTAGGGTCATAACCAAGGAGACACAGGTTTGCTACGTCGCTGCCCGGCTCCATACCGGGGGGGACTGTCCCTGCAAGGCCTATGACGCACGATGCTATGCGGTCCATGTTGGGGGTATGCGCCGCCTCAAGGGGCGTCCTGTTTCCCAGTTCCTTCAAAGGGTAGTCGGCCATGCCGTCTCCCACAAGGACGATGTATTTTGTCTTGTAATTGTTCATATAACAGCCATCCTTATTAATTCCAATTTGAATACAGTTGTGAACAGGCGCAAGGGAAGATATCAGATTTGAAATTTGAGATTTCAGATTTCAAATTTTTCACCTCATGCCGTGCGCCTCACACCGTATACCGTATGCCATCTTTTACCCCTCTTCCACCCTTATCATCATTGTCCTGTCCATCAGGATATCAAGCCGGGCCAGTTCATCCAATGCCTTGATAACATTTTTCTCCTTTGCCTCATGTGTAAGCATGACGACCGGGACCGCCCCCGTTTCGCCCCTTCCTTTCTGGATAACGGATGATATGCTGATGTCGTTCTCTCCAAGGACGCCCGAGATCTTGGACAGGACCCCCGGCTTATCAACGGCGGAGAACCGGAAATAGTAGGGGGTGTTCAGGTCCTCTATCCCCTGCATGATGATGTTGTTGCGGGCCCTTGCATGGGCAAGGGGCGGCATTAATGTCACGGCCCCGCTGTTTATCTGTCTCGCCATGGAGATGATATCGGAAGCAACTGCGCTCCCGGTGGGACGCCTGCCAGCGCCTATGCCATAGTAAAGGCTTGGACCTGAAAAATCTCCTTCAACATATATTGCATTATATGCCTCGTTGACATTGGCCATAATATGATCCCTGGGTACCATGGCCGGATGGACCCTTGCCTCAATCCTCCCATCCCTGTTGCGTGCAATTGCAAGGAGCTTAAGGTTGTATCCGAAATCGCGCGCAAAACTGATGTCGTCAGGGGTCAGACGGTCGATGCCTTCCCTGTAAATGCTCTTAAACGGCACAGGGACGCCGAATGCCACTGATATGAGGATTGCAAGCTTATGGGCTGCATCTGTCCCGTCGACATCAAGGGTCGGCGGGTCCTCGGCATAACCCAGCCGAACCGCACCCTCAACCGCCTGGTCATAAGGCAGGCCGTCCTGCGTCATGCGGGTCAGGATATAATTCGACGTGCCGTTTACGATGCCCATTATGGTCTTGATGTTGTTGGCGGAAAGGCCTTCCTTGATGGAGCGTATGACAGGGATGGCGCCCCCCACGCTCGCCTCAAAGCCTATGCTGACACCGTTTTCCTCGGCGGTCCTGTATATCTCGCTTCCATATTCGGCAAGAAGGGCCTTGTTGGCCGTTACAACATGCTTCCCCTTTTTTAGGGCGGCAAGTATAAATTCCCTGGCCTTCTTGAGACCTCCGATCAGTTCGACGACAATGTGGATCTCAGGATCATTGATAAGGGCATCGGCATCGTTGATAAGGATGCCAGGGGGGAGAGAGATGCCCCTGTCGGAATCAAGGTCCAGGTCTGCGATCCTGCGTATAATGATCTCCGAACCCACCCTGCTTGAAATCGTTTCATGATTGTTCATGAGCGCCTCAACAGTCCCGGCGCCGACTGTGCCGAAGCCTATAATGCCTACATTTACCTGTTGCATAAAGTCCCTCTGTTATAGTGGTTATTGATGAATTTAACCGGTCCTAAAGTAAATCCTGGGGTTGCTCAGGGCTTTCAGCAATCAGCCGGTTTTGCCGAAAGCTGAAAGCCTTTATGCCTCTAAAGCACCTGCTTGATCCCCTTTATGGCCTGCCTGGTCCTGTGAGGATTCTCTACAAGGGCGAACCTTACATGGTCATCGCCGTATTCCCCGAATCCCATCCCGGGAGAGACTGCAACCTTTGCCCTCCTGATGAGCATCTTGGAAAATTCAACAGAGCCCATGCTCCTGTATTGCTCGGGTATCTTTGCCCAGACAAACATGGTGCCCTTCGGCTTTTCTATTTCCCATCCCACCCGGGAAAGGCCGTTACAGAGGGCATCCCGCCTCTTGCGATATATCTCGACGGTTTCTGCAACACAATCGTAGGGACCGTTGAGCGCAATTATGGCGGCGATCTGAATGGGTTGAAACATCCCGTAATCAAGATAGCTCTTTATCCTTTTAAGGGCCGATACCATCTTTTTATTGCCCACGCAGAAGCCGACCCTCCACCCCGGCATGGAGTAGCTCTTTGACATGCTGTAGAGCTCTACACCTACATCTCTGGCGCCGGGCACCTGGAGAAAACTGGGAGGCCTGTAGCCGTCAAATACCAGGTCCGCATAGGCAAAGTCATGGATAACCATCATCTTGTGTTCGCGGCAGAAATCGACGATCTTTACAAAGAAATCCCTGTCGACCACCGAGGTGGTCGGATTATGGGGATAGGAGATAATAAGCATCTTCGGGGCAGGCCATGTCAGTTTGGTCGCTGCAAGAAGGTCTTCAAAAAAATCCCTGTCCGGCCCTATGGGTATGCTCCTCAGGTCCCCGCCGGCGATAATCACGGAATAGGGGTGGATCGGATAGGTAGGGTTAGGCGCGAATACAACGTCTCCGGGGCTGACGGTAGCCAGCACCAGGTGTGCAAGACCCTCCTTTGCGCCCATGGTAGCTATTGCCTCTTCACTGGGGTCCAGGTCAACATCATAATGTCTTTTATACCAGTCACATATTGCAACCCTTAACTTGGGTATGCCTGCGGAGGCGGAGTACCTGTGGTTGCGGCCGTCCCTGGCGGCGTCTAAAAGTTTTTTAACAATATGTTTCGGTGTGGGGATGTTGGGGTTTCCCATCCCCATATCTATTATGTCTTCGCCCTTGTGTCTCATTTCCATCTTAAGCGCGTCGACGGTTGCGAAAACGTAGGGCGGAAGTCTCTTTATCCTTCCAAATTCTTCCATTAACTGATCTCCTCAAAAAAAATACTGATTGGGTATCTTTGAATTGTATGAAAATTCCAAAATTCTTGCCTGTGGTAATGGATCAATATTGAAGCCCATTGCCCTGATAGTTTGTGTCCATCCATAAAAGTCTTATTTGGGGATGGACACCGGTTATTTGTCACAGGCGCCCTCGGAATAGTAAAAGGACCTTGATGGCTTGCGCACGTCCTCTTTACTAATTCCGATATTATCAGCATCCTTTCCGGGAATTCCTAAAAAATTTATTGCGGCAGGACTATTCCACGCGAGTGTTGTTATCTCTTTTGAAAAAATCATTTTATTTGCCAATATTATTAATAGATTCAACTATTTTTAGAATTTTGAGGATATGTTAAAAAACAGGGCATGTCAAGAAGGCATTCCCATTATTTTATTTAGTGTCCATCCGAAAACTCTTAGTTTTGGAGGGAAGCTGTCAGCACTCAGCCCTCAGCTTTCAGCAAAACCTTGTAAATCTTCAAGTTAGCTGACTGCTGATCGCTGATGGCTGAACGCTCCATCCATAAAAGTCTTATTTATGGATGGACACTATTTAACACCCCTGCCGTCAAGATTTTATACCGGGATAAGGACCCCGACAAATATCCATATGGAAAGGACGTCATTTGAGGGACAGTATTTTAGGATCAGTTATTCCTTGACACATCCACATAAACTATCTATCTTCCAGGATAATTGGCCTGTATTTCAATGGTTGCTTAATTGCGGTTTCAAGGGGTCAGGAAGACCCGTCCATCAATATCACTACAATCAAAAAAGGGGATTTTTATGAAGGAATATCCGAACCTGTTCAATCCGATAAAGATAAAGGGGATCACGTTTAAAAACAGGCTGGTCGCAGCTCCCCTGACCAGCGATAACTGCATCGTGGACAACCGTCCCAATGATCAGGGCGTAGCCTTTTATGAGACCCGCGCGAGGGGCGGCTTTTCACAGGTGACGGTGGGAGAGGCAGCTGTAGACTGGGAATATGCGAACCGTACCGATGCCTTCAACAATATCTCCGACCCGAACCCCAGGTACTGGCACTCCGGCGCCTTCTATGAGTTGACCATGGCCATAAAGCGGCATGGCGCGGTCGCATCCATGGAGATGAGCCATTCCGGGGCCGCCAATCACCCCAAGAATATCATCGGACATAAAAATCCCATCGGTCCCACAGGATATGTCAGGGAGGACGGGATAACCGTTGATGAGACGGACGAGGCCATGATGAACCGTGTGGCGGACAACTTCGCAAGTACCGCAAAGTACCTGAAGCTCGTGGGCTTTGACATGTGCATGATCCACGGCGGGCACGGATGGCTTCTGGGACAATTTCTCTCCCCTTTTACAAACAAGAGGACAGATATGTACGGCGGCAGCAGGGAAAACCGCGCGCGTTTCCCGATCATGGTTATAGACAGGATAAGGGAGGCAGTAGGTCCGGAGTTCCTTATAGAATACAGGCTCAGCGGTGAGGAACTGATCGAGGGGGGGATAACAATAGATGATTCGGTGGATTTTGCTAAAAGGATAGAGAAGAAGGTGGATATCATCCATGTCTCTGTCGGGATATATCATCTGCATGTGGAGTCGAGGACCTTTTCCTCCATGTATGAGCCCCACGGATGCAATGTCCACCTTTCCGAGGCAATAAAGAAGGCGGTCAGCACGCCTGTAGCGGTTGTAGGTGGTATAAATGATCCTGCCATGGCCGAAAGGATAATAGCGGAGGGAAAGGCGGATTTCGTGGCACTAGGCAGGCAGGCGCTTGCAGATCCTGAGTTCCCCAACAAGGCATTGACCGGCCGCACGGATGAGATCGCACCGTGCCTGAGGTGCGGGTGCTTCAGTCCGATGCCCCAGAGGGAAGGGGAGATAACCCCGCCCCACACCTTTCAGTGTACTGTCAACCCGGTGAGCAGCAAGGAGTTCCGCATGTCTCTGGCGCCTGCGGTCAAAGGGATAAAAAAGGTGCTGATAGCGGGAGGAGGCCCTGGAGGGATGTATGCTGCAATCACGGCAGCGGAGAGGGGGCACAGGGTGATACTTGCGGAAAAGACGGGTTCACTGGGCGGGATACTGAAGTTCACCGATACTGATACCTATAAGTTTGACCTGAAGAGATACAAGAACTCCCTTATAAAAAGGATCAATAAATTAAAGATAGAGGTAAGGCTGAACACGGAGGCGACGCCTGAACTGATAGAGAGGGAAAACCCCGATGTCCTGATTGTTGCCGTCGGTTCACAACCCATTGTTCCCGGTATCCCCGGCATCAATGGCTCGAACGTGATGCAGGCCCTTGAAACATACTGGAACCCTGAGAAGGTGGGCAAAAGTGTGGTGATGATAGGAGGAGGTATTGTGGGATGCGAGACAGGGCTGGACCTTGCCGCGAAGGGCAAATCCGTGGTCCTTGTGGAGATGATGGACAGGCTGGCCCCTGACGCCACAGAGAGTCACAGGATCGCACTCTTTGCGATGATGGATAAGTTAATGAAATCTCATACAGGCATGAGGTGCACGGAGATAACCCCGAAAGGTATCAGGGCAGTCGCAAAAGACGGCGCTGAAAGATTCATTGAGGCCGATACGGTGGTATATGCCGTGGGCATGAAGGCCGATTCGGAGAAGGCCTTCAGCCTGTGCCAGGCGGCCTCGAAACAGTATTTTCTCATAGGCGATTGCGTGAATGCGAGGAAGGTAAAGGAGGCGGTGCACGAAGGGTATCACGCTGCCATGGATATTATCTAGTGTCCACCCAAGGCTTTTATGGATGGACACTATCTGGCGACTTGATCACCCCGGATTAACTTTATTTAAGAACAAGGAGGAAGTCTCCATGACCATAAAACTATTGATAATAGGCGGTGTGGCAGGCGGCGCCACTGCGGCGGCCAGGGCCCGCAGGCTCGACGAGCATGCCGAGATCATCCTTTTTGAGAGGGGCGAATACATCTCCTTTGCCAACTGCGGGCTCCCCTATTATATAGGCAATGTCATTCAAAACCGTGAAAACCTCCTTGTGACGACCGCCGAGGCATTCAGGGCCAGGTACAATATTGATGTGAGACCCTTCACAGAGATAATCGCCATAGACAGGGTGAATAAGAGGGTCAGGGCAAAGGATATAATGACATGCAGGGTTTACGAGGAGTCCTATGACAAGATCATACTTTCACCTGGCGCCGAGGCGATAAGGCCTCCTATCAAGGGCGCGGACCTGGAGAATATCTTTTGCCTGCGGAATATCCCTGACTCCGACCTTATAAAGGCCCGGGCGGATGCCCAAAACCCTGAGTCCGCTGTTATAGTGGGAGCCGGTTTTATTGGCCTTGAGATGGCGGAGAACCTTGTGAGGCGAGGCGTAAATACAACCATTGTGGAGATGCTCGATCAGGTGATGCCGTCCCTTGATTATGAGATGTCGGTCCCGGTCAGGGATCATCTCGAGGCAAATGGCGTGACCTGCTGCCTGAATGACAGCGTCAGGGGATTCTCTGAAAAGGAAGGCCAGATTATCGTCCATACGGAGAAGGACAGGAATATCCCATGCAATATGGTCATACTGTCCGTCGGCGTGAGACCGGAAAACAGGCTTGCAAGGGAGGCGGGCCTTGCCATAGGACACAAGGGCGGGATCAAGGTAAACGCGGCAATGCGCACATCCGACCCTGACATATATGCGGTAGGAGATGCAGTGGAGATAAGGGATTTTATCTCAGGCCTCCCTACGATGACTGCCCTTGCAGGGCCTGCCAACAAACAGGGCCGCATCGCGGCAGATAATGTCATGGGCGGAAAATCCCTGTTCAAGGGGACGTTAGGGACCTCCGTTGTGAAGATATTTGACCTGACGGTGGCGACTGCCGGTGCGAGTGAGAGGTCCCTCCGTCATGACAATATCCCATGTCTGGTAAGCTACACCCACTCCAATTCCCATGCATCCTATTATCCCGACGCCAGGATGATGGCCATAAAGCTTATGTTTTCACCATCAAACGGAAGGGTGCTGGGCGCCCAGATAATAGGCATGGAGGGTGTGGATAAACGCATCGATGTAATTGCTGCTGCCATCAGGGGCTCCATGACCGTATTTGACCTGGAGGAACTGGAACTGGCCTATGCGCCCCCCTATTCCTCGGCAAAGGACCCGGTGAATGTGGCCGGGTTTGTGGCGGCGAATATGATAAAAGGCGATGTCAGGAATATCAACTGGGGTGAGATCAAGGATATTGATCCTGAGAAGGATGTCCTAATAGATCTGCGTGATAAAAGGGAGATCCAGGAATCGGGTCTTATCCCCGGGTCGATCAATATCCCTCTGAATCAACTGCGCAAAAGGCTGCATGAACTGGACAGGAATAAAAATTATGTCCTGTACTGCGCCATAGGGCTCAGGGGGTACATAGGGCACCGCATCATGGTCCAGAACGGATTCAGGTCCAGGAACCTGAGCGGGGGATATAAGACATATATTACAGCCAGGGACAGGGTTTTAAAAAGCGGGGCCGATCATGTCCATTCATGAACTTGCAGGTAAAAAGGCGCCCGGGTCAATCCTTGTTGACGTGCCGGGCCTTGTTTCTTCCTATTATAACAGCGATATTAAAGGTCCTGTCTCCTTCGGGACATCCGGACACAGGGGCTCATCCCTTGACGGTACATTCAATGACGCCCATATTGCAGCTACATGCCAGGCCATATGCGAATACCGTACATCCAGAGGAATCATGGGACCGCTCTTTCTGGGGTTTGACACACATGCGTTATCCAAACCTGCATTCATGACAGCCCTGGAGGTCTTTGCAGGCAACGCCATTGAGACGGTCATACATCAGGATGATGAATATACGCCGACGCCTGTCATATCCTTTTTAATACTTGAACATAACAGGAAAGGCATTGGAACAACCGGCGACGGTGTTGTGATTTCACCATCCCATAACCCACCTCGTGACGGAGGGATCAAATATAACCCCCCCCACGGCGGTCCTGCCGATATCGATGTGACCAGATGGATCGAGGACCGGGCCAATGAATTGATGTCGGCTAATGGCGCCGGGGTAAAGAGGGTGTCCTATGAAAAGGCAAGACGGGCTGCCACAACCCATGAGCAGGATTTTATAACCCCCTTTGTCGATGCCTTGGCAGAGGTGGTTGATATGAAGATTATCAAAAGCCAGGGCATCAGGATAGGCGCCGATCCCATGGGCGGGGCAGGGGTCCACTTCTGGGGCCCTATTGCCGAGAGATACGGCCTTAACCTGGAGATCGTCAATAACAGCGTCGATCCCACATTCAGCTTCATGTCCGTGGATTCGGACGGCCTGATACGTATGGACTGTTCGTCTCCCCATGCCATGTCAGGGCTTATAGCAATGGCCGGGAGGTTTGACATTGCATGGGGCAATGACCCTGACTTTGACAGGCACGGAATTGTCTGCCCGGACGGGCTCATGAACCCCAATCATTATCTCTCGGCGGCCATATGGTATCTGTTGCAAAACCGGGCGATGTGGAAAAAGGATATCGCCATAGGAAAGACCCTTGTGAGCAGCAGTATGATCGACAGGGTGGTAAAGGGTCAGGGGAGAAGACTCTATGAGACCCCGGTGGGGTTCAAGTGGTTTGTGCCGGGGCTCCTGGACGGGAGTATTGCATTCGGCGGGGAGGAGAGTGCCGGCGCCTCTTTTCTCAGGATGGACGGAGGGGTCTGGACTACGGACAAGGATGGATTCTGCATGTCCCTCCTGGCTGCGGAGATTATCGCAAAGACAGGGCGGACGCCGTCGGAGATATACAGAGAAAGACTGGTCCCTAAATATGGAGAGCCCTTTTACAAAAGGGAGGACGGCCCCATAACGGAGAGGCAAAAGGCTGCATTGAAGGCGCTAAATCCTGCTGCAATAAAGTCGTCGACATTGGCCGGCATCCCGATCCGCGATGTTATGATAAAGGCGCCGGGAAATGATGCCCCTGTCGGTGGAGTTAAAGCGGTCCTTGACGACGGGTCCTGGTTCGCGATCAGGCCTTCCGGCACTGAACCCAAGATGAAGATCTATGTGGAGAGCTTCGGGGGCGAGGCGCTCTGGCAAAAGATATATAATGAGGCCCTTCCATGCGTTTTTAAATGACAATCTTTAATTAATCCATGGTTTGACCGTCGGTCGGACCGGATAATATTGGACTCCTGAATTTTTATCTCCTAAAGACAATCCATGTTTTTTCCACAAACCGCATAATTTATGTAACCTTTATTTTTAAGCTGCGTTTAACGATCAGGTTGCCGTCATATAATGTTATCAAAAAAATAATTTAGATTTAATAATATCCTGCAATCAGGATTGAGCCCGTGCCCGGTTTTTGAAAAATCCTGTTGAGCCTTATATCAGTAATCTCGAAAGAAGTTTAAGTTATAGCCACAGGGATGGACATGACCGTATAGGAGGCTGTCATGGTATTATTTATCCATTTTTTCAAAGAGGAGAAGGTAAAAATGCGTAAAATGACGGAGGGTGTGAATATTAACGGAATAATGTCGGACGGATTTACCATGAAGGGGTTATCCCTTCGTTGGTCAGGTGTGCTTTTTCTGTTATTAAGCATCTGTCTTTGTTTAGGTTGCGGAGGAAGTGATGGTGGCGATGACGAAGATAATGATGAAACTGCTGCCGCTTATGCTATATCCGGGACGGTGGGTGGCGATGCCGCTGGAGATGTAACTGTTACTTTATCAGGCGACGGCAATGATACTGCAACCACGGACAGTTCCGGAAATTATTCATTCACAGTTTCCGCCGGCACATACGCTGTTACCCCGACTCTATACGGATATTCGTTCACTGAGGCAAGTGAATCGGTTACTGTTTCCAGTGCGGATGTCGATGGTGTTGACTTCACAAGCGTTGAGCTTCCAACTTATATTTTGTCAGGTACGGTAAGCGGTGATGTTGCTGAAGGTGTAACCATTGCTTTATCAGTCACTGGCGCCCCGAGCGGTACTACAGATGCAACCGGATATTATTCCCTTGAGGTCGTTGACGGTACATACACGGTCATCCCTACTTTGAGCGGATACACTTTTAACCCGACAACCCGGACTGTGACCATTAACGGCGCGGCTTATCCAGGTGTTGATTTTACAGACACGGAATCATCCGTGGGTGACAGGACCGATTACAGCTCAATTACTCTTACATCAGGAGGCGTCTACTCATCCGGTGCGGATGCCGATCCAGTAAATCAATACCAGTATACATCAACAATTGCCGACGTCCCGTCTGTCAAAGTGGCACCCGGCGGAAGCCTGGAGCTTACACAATCTAAAGCTGTCAAAAGCGGAGATACGGATATAGGCACAGAAGACAGCGGTTTTTACGGGTTTAATGCGGGGGTCCTCGCCTCATCATCAAGCTCTTCAACCAGTTATGTAGAAACTGGAAATGCCACAAGCATAACTATGACAGACTGTACCATAACAACGGATGCAATCGGCGCCAATGGCGCCTTTGCCTTTGGCGAGGGTGCAGTAATTAACCTTGATCATGTTACAATAGTAACAACAGGGGATAACAATTCACGCGGTGTTGACGCTACATACGGCGGCACTGTAAATATAACCAATTCGAAGATATCAACACAGGGCGGGTCTTGCGCGGCGCTGGCGACAGACCGCTATAATAACGCCGATGCCCCTAAAATTAATGCGACGAACGTGGAGGGAAGCACGGCAGGAACAGGTTCTCCCGGCATCTATTGCACAGGCACATTTGTAGTCGAAGATTCTAAATTGGCTGCAACAGGGTCTGAAGCCGTCTGTATTGAAGGTAAAAACTCTGTGACATTGACAAACACAACCATATCGGGTGTTGCAAAATGGGGAGTCATAATCTATCAGAGCATGTCAGGGGATTCGAGTGTCGGGACAGGGAATTTCACCATGACAGGCGGCACATTGACAAATACCTATGCGTCCGGCCCTGCATTCTTCGTATGCGATACAGCCGCAGTCATAGAACTGGATGGAGTGGCAATCAATAACAGTTCAGATCTGCTCTTAGTGGCAGGCAAAGCAGCTACAGCTGCTACTGTTATTGGCAGTGTTAATACCGACTGGGGCAGCCTCGGAGGTACTGTTACATTCACGGCGACAAACCAGACGCTGGAAGGCGAAATTATTATATGTGACGCTTCAAGTTCAATTGATTTAACGCTGTCTGATAATTCAATCCTGTCAGGTGCGATAAAAAATCCTGCTACAACAAGCACAGAGGGAATTACTCCGGGGGAAGCGAATCTTACTATAGATTCCGCCAGCAATTGGACTGCAACAGCGAACTCTGTTGTCGACACCCTGACACTTTCAACTATTAACAGCATTGACGCGGCCACAGGGGTTACAATTAATGTGGGCACACTGAGCGGTGTTACAGTAACGAGCCCCTATACTCTGCCGAGCGGTGGCACACTGGTTATAAAATAGTAAATTATAAGAAAGTTCTTTTCGAATAAATTTTTCTAAACTAAAAGCCCTGCAAGATATCATCCGGCGTCTTGCGGAGCTTTTTTAAAAGAAATAGATTCAATATGTCGCCGTTGAAGGGATTCGGTTTTTAGTCTAAAATCTTCACCCATCCTTCACAAAACCGTTATCTCAGCCTTGGGATTAAATGGATTTGTCCTGACGGCTAGTGAAAAGAGATAGGGGTAATCTCTTTTAAGATGCTTCATGTAGGACGTCCATTCGGAGACAATAAGGATGTAGGCCCTGATCATATCGCCTTTTATATGTTCAAGGTCGGACTTTGGGAGGCTGCCGAGGTCCGTCCGGCGGGCAAGCTCATCGGCCAGATGGAATACCGCCCACAGTAGATTGGTAAATGTATCATGCTCCAGAAGGTTCGGATTGGCAAGCATATTGAGCAGACCATTCTTCTTTTTTTCAAAAAAGACCTTCAGGATAAACAAGTTGCGGCCTTCAAGGACGAATTGATCGTGTTTAATCTTTAAGCCTTTAACGGCACTGTTGAAATCCTTGTCATCCCATTTCGCAGATATCTGTAACACGCCGTTTATCTTTTCAATATCCGGGATGAAGTTTCCCAAGATCTTGATGAGATCCGTGCCTATGTCGTTAAAGAATACGCCTATCACCATGTTCATCTTGTTCAGGAGGTTCTGTTTCTCTCGTTTTTTCAGGAGCCTGTCCAGGATCAACGTGACCAGCAGGACATTCACAGGTACAAAGGAAAGGTCCTGGAGCATATAAAAAAACGTGCTGTGCTTATCATGAAAGATAGAGATCTGGATCATATAAAAGATTGCCGAGAGGGTTGTCAGGACAACCGCGATACTTAGATACCATCTATTGAGTTTCATTTTTTTACCTTTTTGTGAGGTGTTGAAGCTTAGATGAAAAATTGCATCAAAGGCCTTAACACTGTCAGGTCAAGCCTGTGACTGCCGTAATTTTGTCTATAATAAACCTTTTTATTCCCGGTTCAAGACGTCTAAAGATGATTAACGTAAAAATATTATTTTGACTTACTTATTGCTGAAACTTGATTTATTTCCTTTTAGGAATTAATATCTGTACTTGAATATCATATGATAATTTACCAAATCCCTTTTGAAGGTAACAGAAAGATATGGCGGAAAAGTTGAAGATCTACACATACCCTGACCCGATATTGAGGGAGGTGTCAAGGCCTGTTGAAAATATCGATGAAAATACCCAGAGGCTGATTGATTCAATGGCAGAGACCATGTACTCGGCCCCGTGTATAGGCATTGCCGCTATTCAGGTGGGTGAACCTGTCAGGCTTATTGTCTATGATGTTTCATCCAGGGAAGGTGAACGCAATCCCAAGGTCCTTATTAATCCGGAGATCATTGAGACAGAAGACACTATTGTTTATTCCGAGGCATGTTTAAGCGTGGTGGAATTCTCTGCGGATGTGGAAAGGAGCGCCAGGGTCAGGATAAAGGGGATCGACCGCCACGGCAATCCTCTGGACATAGAGGCGGAGGACCTTGAGGCCGTATGCCTCCAGCATGAGATTGATCATTTGAACGGCGTCCTTTTTATAGATCATATCAGCACCCTCAAGAGGTCGCTCTACAAGAAAAAGCTTAAGAAGATTATGGAAAGACAGGCCTCTAGATAAAACACCCGGGAAAAATCCCATGTCACAAAATTCATATTTATCATTTCCTGAGCGGCCCCGGATCATCTTCATGGGGACACCCGATTTTGCAGTGCCTTCACTGAAGTGTCTGATTGATGAGGGGGTTGATGTCCCTGCGGTGGTAACCCAGCCCGACAGGCCGAAGGGGAGGGGCAGAAACATTACTCCATCGCCGGTCAAGGAACTGGCCCTTAAATACAACCTGAAGGTCATGCAGCCAGAAAAGATATCCGAACCGGGTTTTTTATCGGAGATAAAGGCCATCTCCCCTGACCTCATAATAGTCGTAGCATTCGGCCAGATACTTAAAAAGGCGCTCCTGGAGATGCCGCCATACGGCGTTATAAACATACATGCGTCACTCCTCCCGGGGTACAGGGGCGCGGCGCCCATACAGAGGGTGATAATCAACAATGAGTCAATGACCGGTCTTACGATCATGAAGATGGATCAAGGCCTTGATACAGGACCGATCCTCTATCAAAGGCCGGTCCCCATCTTAAAGGATGAGTCGGCAGGTCATCTCCATGACAGACTGGCAGGGCTTTCAGGCGGTGTTCTGATGGAGTCTATCAGGAATATGAAACAGGGCCTGATAATTGAGACGCCACAGGATCAGAATCTGGCCACCTATGCGGACAAGATCGACAGGTCTATGGCAAGGATAGACTGGGGCAGGGATGCGGCGGCAATATCCGCCATGATAAGGGGCCTTGACCCGAGCCCGGGTGCCTATACAATAATGGGAGAGGGGAGCCTCAAACTTTTCTCTTCAACTGTTACGGATGATGCATCGGGCGGCGTTCCAGGCAGGGTGGTCGGTGTTGCAGAAGGCCTCTTGCGAATTGAGACCGGCAGGGGGATAATAGGCGTTAAGGAACTTCAATGCGCGGGGAAAAAGAGGCTCCCGGTGAGGGATTTTCTGTCGGGATTTAACCTGCCTCCAGGCACTGTCCTTTGAAATTGATAAAGGATTGACTTTAAAGATGGATTTAAAAGATTCAGGAAAAAACAACGGATCAGAGAAGAGGACCTTTATAGTCCTGGTGCTCCTGACATGCGGCGTCCTTGCCGTAACCGCTACGCTCCTGTGGCTGATCCCCTATGTGGGTTTCAGCAATATCCATCCCTGGCTGCCCCTTGTCATGGCGGTAATATTTGCAGCCATAGTCCTCTATCTTATGGGCGGGGCGCTTACCCTTGTACTTACGATCATAAGGGGAAGGAATCTCTTCTTCAACCGCCGGATCAGGGGTGTTGTAATACGTTTTCTCTATCCCCTCCTGGTCCTGGTCGGCAGATGCCTGGGCATGGGCGAGGACAGGGTGAGGAGGTCCTTTATCGCAATGAACAACCAGCTGGTCCTTGCTGAAAGTAAAAAGGTCAGGCCTGAAAAGCTACTTATCCTGCTTCCCCATTGTCTCCAGAACCATGACTGTGCCGTGAGGATCACCGGAAACGTGGATAACTGCAAGAGGTGCGGGAAGTGCAAGATAAAGGGGCTGGTCGGGCTTTCGGAGAAATATCACATGCCGATCTCTGTGGCTACAGGCGGGACCCTTGCGAGGAGGATCGTGGTTGAAAAGAGGCCTGACATTATCATAGCCGTTGCCTGTGAAAGGGACCTGACCAGCGGGATACAGGACAGCTACCCCATACCTGTCTTCGGTATATTGAACCTGAGGCCCTTTGGACCGTGTTATGACACGGACATCGACCTTGACATGGTGGAGAAGGGAATTGCCACCTTTTTAGGAAATGAAAACGGATAAGCCGAGGGAGATAGCCCTCAAGATCCTGGCCGGTCAGATGGACAGACCCCTGCGACAGGAAGACGAGGCTGAAGTACTATTCAAGCTCCATGTCCCGGATGAGAGGGACAGGGCCTTTGTGAACAACATCGTGCAGGGCGTCCTCCGCTGGCGGCTAAGGCTTGACTGGATCATCAGACAGTTTTCAGCCTTTCCCCTGAAAAAGCTGGATGAGGATATCCTCAACATCCTTCGCATGGCCCTGTATCAGATATTTTTCATGGACAGGGTCCCAGAGTCGGCTGCTGTCAATGAGGCGGTGAATCTTAGCCGGGCCATTAAAGGCCCCCGTCATGTCATATCCTTTGTAAACGGCATATTAAGGGCTGTATGCAGGGGGAGGGGAGATATAAGATTCCCTGACCGGGAAAGGGACGGAGTGCAGTATCTGTCGGCCTTTTATTCATATCCCGCATGGCTGGTGGAAAAATGGATCAGGGAACTGGGAGGTGAGGCTGCCGAGGCCCTCCTTTCAGCCCAGAACAGGATACGGGAGATAAATATAAGGGCAAACACGCTCAGGACCGGACGGGATGCCCTTGTTGATGCACTTATCCGCGACGGGATAAATGCGGCGCCCCTCCGCTGGTCGCCCCAGGGGATCGTCCTTGAGGGTTTCCGGGGGAGGGTGGATCCCCTTGAGGCCTTTAAAAACGGCCTCTTCCAGGTGCAGGACCAGTCCGCCCAGATCGCCTCCCACCTCCTTTCAGTTGAGGCCGGCGACAGGGTCCTCGATATCTGCGCAGGGTTCGGAGGCAAGTCGACACACCTTGCGGAGCTGATGGGTGGAGAGGGCCTTGTTGTAAGCCTTGACAACAACAGGGAGAGGCTGGCCAGGCTGGCCTCCAATGCGGAAAGACTGGGCATAAAGAACATCTCCCCGATAGAGGCGGACGCATCCGTTCCCCTTTCCCCCCTGTTTCAGGAAAAATTTAACAGGGTGATAATAGACGCCCCCTGTTCAGGCCTGGGGGTGATATCAAGACATCCGGATATCAAATGGAACAGGCAGGAGGAAGACATCCCCAGGCTTGCCGCCATGCAGAAGAGGTTCCTGGATGCGGCGGTTTCTGTTGTTGAAAAAGGCGGAGAACTCCTTTATGTTGTATGCACTGTCTCAAGGGAAGAGAACGAGGGTGT
>Ga0153915_10000251_pt1 | contig 48375 bp, 41 predicted proteins | sample Opewatmetagenome_2_FD_107003 | JGI IMG/M metagenome (GOLD analysis project Ga0153915, IMG submission 107003) | Freshwater wetland microbial communities from Ohio, USA - Open water 3 Core 3 Depth 3 metaG | ecosystem: Environmental > Aquatic > Freshwater > Wetlands | place: USA: Ohio, Lake Erie...
CACGAGCCCGTCCATGAGCGCGGCGTCGCAGATGTCCCCGGTCACGAATTCGATCCGGTCCAGGACCCGCTTGAGGTTGTCCGTGTTGCCGGCGTAGGTCAGCTTGTCGATCACGGTGATCCGGTATTCGGGATGCTTGGCGAGGGTGTAGTGCACGAAGTTGGCGCCGATGAAGCCGGCGCCGCCTGTCACAAGAAGTCGTTTCATGTCCCCAGTATACAGCCTGGCCTGAAAAAATCACCTGGGCGGGTCCTCACCGAACGCACCCCTTTGTTGCCGCGTAAAGGTCCTTCTTGGGCCCCGGTTTTGCGGGGATCGAGATCGAGAGCCCCCGCTCCGGCCATTCCATCGACAGAAGGTCCCCTTCCCACCGTGAGGAGACGGCCGGATTCTTGGCGGGGGATCCAGTCGTCATCTCCAGGGCGAAGGCGGCCAGGAAACGGCGCAGCGAGGACAGATCCACGGCCTTCCGCGGTCCCCGGTAGAATACGAGGTCCATTCCGCGGTAGTCGGCGCCCTGCGCCGGTTCCCATTCCGGGCAGAATTCCGGAGCCTCCACGCAGACCGGCGTGAGTCGGACATGAACGCCGCCGAACGATACCGTCCAGGCGGTCCCTTCCCTACGGATCTCCAGGCGGTCCAGATCCTCCGGGTCGCGGGCGACGATGCGGAATCTGACGCGCAGGTCCCCGGCGAGGATGGTCCTGTCATGGATGGGGTCCAGGCTGAGATGCGTGTCGCCTTGATCCCAGCAGAAGTAGATGGCGCCCAGGACGCTTCCGTCCTTCTGCACGTGGGCGCAGAGGGCGGAGGAGAAATCGTAGCCGTCGTGAAGGAACTGCGGGTACAGGGAAACCGTGTGCGTCGTGCCGCCCCAGAAGGCGATGAGCGGCCGGCGCTGGTTCCAGAGGTCGGATTTGAGGAAGGTCCCCAGGCTGAAGGCGGGCGCGATGCAGGTGGCGGCCGCATGGTCCGGATCGTCCGCCTGATACCGGTCCCTGATCATCCGCGCCGGGCTTCCCGCCCGGGAGGAGGAAAAGCGGAGGATGTACGCCTTCGGGCACTCCAGTTCCACGTGCAGCAAATCGGTGGACATTTCCAAGTCGGCTTCGTTCATGGCGCCCATGGCGTCTCCCGTGGCCATGTGAATCGACGTACGCGTGGATCTGGTGAGGAAAGGGTCGTAGTTCCGGCTGTGAGGACCGGCCCATTCGCCCGTTCCGGCATCATAATGGAGGGAAATGCTCTTCCAGATCGCGTCGTGGATCTCGCGGGCCATGCGGAAGCAGTCCCGGTCATGGACGTCGCGCAGCAGCCTCTGCATGTCCGTCGCCGCCAGCAGGTTGTAGTTGGGGCTGTTGTACTCGCTCAAGGATCCCATGGCGCGGGTGTGTTCCAAAAAGTGCTGCAGCCGCGCCTTTCCATAATCCTTCATTGCCTGCACGCCGAAGGCTTCTCCGTAGACCAGGGTGACATAGGTTCCCATGATCGCGATGTTGGTGTAATGCGGACCCATGTCGCGCCGCTTGATCGATTCCGTGGCGTGGTGAAGCGTCTCCGCGATGGCGTCCTTGGTTTTCCCGGCAAGCTTCGAGCCGTGGAACAGCCAGGCCTGCTCCAGCTCCTTGCCGCAGAAGTCGGCCCAGTTCCAGTCCGGGGCATCCATCGCGGAAAGCGGTTCTTCCAGGAAATAGGACCAGATCCCGTAGGTCCTCGAGGCAGGATCCTTGTCCTGCAGCGCCATGACGCGCATCAGGCTCCGCTCCGCAGCCTCCCGTTCCCCTTCCGGCACCAACCTGAGTTCCACCGCGTCCAGGAGGGCATTGGCGAAGGCGAGGGAGTTCCGGTTCGGATGAACCATCCCCGATTTGAGCTTGGTGTGGTATCCCCGGGTGTGGACCGGAACCAGGACCATATGCTCCCTACGGTCAAATTCCCCGTACTGGGCCTCGAAGGAAAGACGGAACAGCCTGTTTCTGAGGATTGAATCCATGTCCGGATCATAGGACGGTTCCATGGGGTCCGAAAGAAGCAATTCCATTCCGAAGCCGCATTTCCGCTCCGTGACGATTCCGCGCTCCGTAGCGGATTTGTTTGTTGCGGCCGGCCGGGACCAATGATAGCGTGCCCACGCCCGGCGATCTTCGCTACACACATCGGGAACACGGAAGGATCCATGGCGCACCATCCCGGAAACGGACTGTCCCCCCGAAGCTCCCTGGTCGCGGCCCTGCGACGGGACCGATACCTGTACCTGTTCCTGGTTCCCGTCGTCTTCTATTACCTGGTTTTCCGGTACGTACCGATGGGCGGACTCGCGATCGCCTTCGAGGACTACAGGATGTCCACGGGGGTCTGGGGCAGTCCCTGGGTGGGACTCGCCCATTTCCGCAAGCTCTTCCAATCCAGGGAGTTCCTGAACGTGCTCTGGAACACGGTCTTTCTTAACGTCTACGGCCTGATCGCGGGATTTCCGGTCCCCATCATCCTGGCGATCCTGCTGAACGAGGTCCATAATCTTCCTTTCAAGAAGACGGTGCAGGTCCTCATCTACCTGCCCCACTTCATCTCCTGGGTCATCCTGGGGGGAATCGTCATCAATCTCCTGTCCCCCAACACCGGGATCGTCAACCATGTCCTGAAGGCCGTCACGGGCAGGACGGTTTTTTTCCTGGGCGATTCGGCCTGGTGGCCGACGGTCTACGTGTTCTCCGGCATCTGGGCCTCCGCCGGCTGGGGGACCATCGTGTACCTGGCCGCCATCACGTGCATCGACCCGCAGCTCTACGAGGCGGCCGTCATCGACGGGGCGGGCAAGCTGCGCCAGGTCCTGAGCATCACGCTGCCGTGCATCGCCCCGACGATCATGATCATCCTGATCCTGCGCCTCGGGAACATGTTGAGCATCGGCTTCGAGCAGGTCTTCATGCTGCAGAACGTGGCGGTGCGCGGGGTCTCGGAGGTCATCAGCACGTACGTGTACCGCATCGGCATCGAGGGATTCCGCTACAGCTACACCACGGCACTCGGCGTCTTCCAGTCCATCGTGGGTTTCGCGATGGTCCTCGGAGCCAACGCGCTTTCCCGCCGGATCACCGGCGGCGGGATCTGGTGAGGGGGCGTCCATGACGGCGGGTAGCGGCGAGCGGGCCTTCTACGCGGCGAACTACGTCCTCCTGGCGGTCATCACAGTCACGACGGTGTTCCCCTTCCTGAACACCGTGGCCGTCTCCTTCAGCGGCGAACGGGCCGTGCTTTCCGGAGAGGTCGCCGTCCTGCCGGTGGAGCCGACGGTGGACACCTACCGTTCCGTGATGAAGCGCTCCCCCATCCTGGTCGCCCTGCGCAACACGGCCTTCGTGACGGTGGTGGGCACGCTGGTCAACATGATCCTGACCGTCCTGGCGGCCTACCCGCTTTCCAAGCAGCGCCTCCGCGGCCGTTCCGCCATCCTGGTGCTCATCACCTTTACCATGCTTTTCGGGGCTGGGATGATCCCCGACTACCTCCTGGTCCGTTCCCTGGGCCTGGTGAACACCTACTGGGCTTTGTGGCTTCCCGGCGCGGTCTCCACCTTCAATATGATCGTGTTGAAGACCTTCTTCTCCGGCATCCCGGAGAGCCTGGAGGATTCCGCCATGATCGACGGGGCCAATGACCTCCGGATCCTGCTGCGCATCGTGCTGCCCCTTTCGCTCCCCGCCCTGGCCACCGTCGCCCTGTTCTATGCCGTATCCCATTGGAACTCCTACATGAACGTCCTGATCTACATCACCTCCACGGCGAAATACACGCTCCAGATGAGGCTGCGCCAGCTCCTCTTCGATTCCAGCATGATGGCCAGCATCACGGGCACGATCCAGGACTCCCAGGATGCGCAGTCCGTGGCGCAGGAATCCATCAAGGCGGCTTCCATCGTCATCGCCACGGTGCCGATCCTGCTCGTCTACCCTTTCCTCCAGAAATACTTCGTGAAGGGGGTCATGATCGGATCCATCAAGGGTTGAGGAGGTTCACCGAGAAATAAAAACGTTCCCGCGCCCGGTCCGTCTCATCCATCAGCACAAGGAGGTTCCGCAATGAAACGAAAGGTTCTGACAGTGGCCGCGGCCGCCATGGCAGCCGCGCTCCTGGCCGTCCCCGCGTCGGCCAAGGGTTCCGCAGAGGCCGGAGGAAAGACGGCGGCCAAGCCGTCCATCTCGGTCGCCATCTTCGACAGGGGCACGGTGCCCGTCGAAAAGGGTACGTACGAACAGAACGACGTGACCAAGTGGATCAATGAGCACGCTCCGGTCCAGGTGAAGTTTGTCCCTGTGCCACGCTGGGAAACCACCCAGAAATACAATCTTTGGCTGGCTGCCGGGGAAGCACCGGACATCTTCATGGAATACCAGCCGGAGTATACGCAGGACTACGTGAACCAGGGCGTCCTCACGGAGCTTTCCTCCTATATCGACAAGGCCGGGCCGACCATCCGCTCCAAGACGCCTCCCGAAGTGGCGCAGTGGGGCCGGTACAACAAGGGCGAATACGCCGTCCCGCAGATCCGGTCCCCCTCCGCGATACCCAACTGGAACGTGTGGGTGCGCCAGGACTGGATGAAGCAGCTGGGCCTCTCCATGCCGCAGACCACGGAACAGCTGTACCAGCTGGCCAAGGCCTTCAAGGACAAGGACCCCGACAAGAAGGGCGCCTGGGGGATCAGCCTGATCGGACCGGGAGTCGGCAACGTCTATCTGAACATGTTCGGGCTGCAGCGGGGCAGCTGGACGCTCGTGGGCGGGCAGCCGGAGATGGCCGAGGTGACGGAACAGTACAGGGACACCATGGCGTACATGGCCCGTTTCTACAGGGAGAAGCTCGCGGATCCCGAATACTTCACGGACAAGGGCGGCAACCAGGCCGCGCAGAACTTCGTGAACGGCAAGCTGGGCATCTTCCCCGCCAACAACATCCGCCAGCACCTGCCCACGCTGCTCAAGAACAATCCCCAGGCGGACGTCGTGGTGATGCCGATCCCCGAGTCGTCCTACGGCCGGTTCGGCTTCTACCAGGAGCGCCCCGTGTCCCTGCTCAACATGGTGCCCAAGACCTGCAAGAATCCCGAGGCCGCCGTGAAGTACCTGGACTGGATGTTCGCGACGGGCTGGGAATGGGTGACCTACGGGGACGAGGGCAGGCATTGGAGCTGGAAGGACGGCATGAGGATCAGTAATGTCGACGACGCGACGTACAAGAGAGACCTCGTATATCGGATCGACTACCCCATCATGACGCAGAACCTGCTCACGCCGGAAGACCTGTACAAGCAGAATGCCGGAAGCGAGCCCATCGTCCGCACGGCCTGGAAAGTCGCCACCGACGGGATGAAGGTGACCATGGAGCATCCGTTCCAACGCCTGCTGCCCACAAGCGGGCTGGGACTCGCCCTGTATACGGAGATCTCCCAGACGCTGGGAAACTACGCCGAGGAGATCTGGACCAAGGTCGTCATCGGGGAGATCGCGCCGGATGAGGGCCTCAGGATGGTGCGCAAGGAGTGGGATTCCATCGGCTACCAGGACCTGAAAAAGCAGATCACGCAGAAGGCCAAGGAGCTTGGCTACCTCAAGTAAGTCGTTTAGAATGAAGGCGGACAGGAACCGGGCGGATCGGCCGCCCGGCTCCACCGCCATGCGCAGAAGAAACGGGTTAAAAACGTCCGACTCCGCACGTCCCCTTACGATCCTGAATCGTCTCTTCCTTGGTTACTCCTTCGTCCTGGTCGCTTCCCTGATCGTCCTGGCCGTCCTGTTCGGTTTCACTTCCATCTCCATGCTGCGAGCCGCCCATGACGAGGGCAATCTCGAATTCGTCAGGAAGGTGGCCCTTTCCGTGGACCTGGTGCTCTACCGGATCCAGGACACCGCCATGCAGCTCGCCATGGATCCGGCGGTCAAATCCTTCGTGGAAAAGACCCCGGTTTCCGGCCTGCCCTATGCATCCGCATTGCTGCAGGCCCACCAGACCGTGGGACGATCCCTGTCGCACCAGGACATCGTCCATTCCATCCTCCTGTACTCGGCGGCCAAGGGGAGGTTCTACTCGTCCCGTTCCATGCCGTTCGACGAGTCCGACTATCCCGATCGGGAGCTGCTGCGCGGCTTTCAGGGGGGCTCCGCCGCCAGGCTCTGGACATTCACCCGCGTTCCACAGTCCTCCGTGGAAGACGCGGTGATCGGCCTGCTGGAGACCGTGCCCTTCGGCTCTCCGACGAAACGCGGCTTCGTGCAGGTGAACGTCTCCGTGGATACGCTGCTCGGATCCGTCTCCCGGCTGCTTGAGAGGACCCCGGGCGTCTTCCTGGTCGTGGATTCCGCGGGAGGGGAGCTGCTGCGCATCGCGGGGAAGGACCCCGCCGCCCGGGACGCGGCCGGACGGGGACGCCTCCGGTTCGGGGAAACCGGGACCGGTCCCGGCTCCGTGGGGGAGGGGGAACTCGACGGTCGGCCGGCCAACCTGTTCGCCGTCGCTTCCGAGGTGAACTCGTGGGCGTATGTCTATGCCATTCCGAAGGGCGTCTACGCCTCCCGGCTCCTCGGCTACCAGAGGATTTTTCTTCTTCTTTGCCTCCTGATCCTGCTTCTGGCCCTGCCCATGGCGAACCTGCAGATGCGTCTGGTTTCCAGGCCCCTGGTGCGGTTCATCCGGACCGCCAGGCCGCCATCCGGGGATGCGGACCGTGAGCAGGCCGAGGACAGCCGGGAGCTGGAAAGGCTTTCCGCGATCTTCTCCCGCCTCTCCTCCCGGGTGTCCCTGCTCCTGGCGCGGGCGGGCGACGATCCGCGCGGCTGGTACCTGCGCACGCTGATCGCAGAACCGGCGCTTGCCGGCCTGTACCCCAAGGAATACGAGTACCATGCGGCGCGTTTCCACCAGCCGCTGTTCACCGTGATCCGCGTCTGGGCCAGGACCATGGGACCCGAGATCTCCTCCTCCATACCGGCCACGCTGCGCCGCGTGCTGCAGGACGGACGGGCGGAGAGGCCGGAGTTCGAGGTCCTGATCCTCGGACCGAACGACCGCTGCGTGATACTCAACCATCCGGAGCCCATCGCCCTGGACGACGTGGACCGGCGCCTGTCCGAGGCCTTCCGCGGCGTCGCGGACCTCCATATCGCGGTGGGCCGCACCGTGACCCGCCTCGACCGGGTGGCCCTGTCGGATCAGGATTGCCGCCGGGCCATCCAGCTCAGCACCTACCGCCACGCGGTATCCGTGGTGAGCTACGATCAGGCGATGCGGCAGCTGATGGGGGATTCCTTCGATCTCATGGACAATGTCGGGGGCCTGCGGCACGACCTCGCGACGGCGGACGGCCCCGCGCTGCGCGAAAGGATCGACGGCATCTTCCGGCGGCTTGAGGGAAGCTACCTCTCGCAGCAGATGGCGCAGTACGTTTTTCTCCTCCTGTCCCACGTGCTTGTCCAGGTCTACCGGGAAAAGGGGCTTGAGGCCATGGCGCTGCGCGGTGAGATCTCCGGCGTCCTGCCCCTCGTGGAGGAGATGGACGACCTGAAGATCCTGCGGGACGCCATGCAGGGACTGTACGCGGCCGCGGCGGCCGGGATCCGAGCCCAGAAGGACCACCAGGGCCACGATGAACTGTTCTCCCGCATCGAGAGGCACGTGGAGGACCATTTGGGAGACTACCGCCTCTCCCTGCAGCAGATCATAGACGAGTTCGGGGTGAGCGTGTCATTCGTCTGCAAGCTGTTCCGCCGCAGGACCGGGGAGAGCTTCGTCAAGTACGTTTCCAAGAAACGCGTCGCCAGGGCCTGTGCCCTCCTGTGCGCGGAAGGCGAGGTCTCGGTCGGCCGGGTGGCCGCTTCGTGCGGCTACGGCAGCGCGTACAGCTTCTCCCGTGTCTTCCGCGCCTATACCGGCTACACGCCGGGGCAGTACCGCATGAGCCACGTCGGGAAGACCGTCCCCGCCCCTGAGGAGTCCGTTTCCCGGGGCGCGTGAAGGCGATCTGGTCAACCCGCCGCCCCTGCGCTATCTTCTCCTTAGGGGGAGACGATCCATGAAAAGAGTCATTTGCGTTTTCATAGCCCTTCTGGCGGCCACCGGAGCCTTCGCCGCGTTCAACTTCACGGAATTCCAGGCGGCCTCCGACGCGTTCGCCGGGTCCGTGGCGAACTCGCTGCCGTTCAACTCCTCCGTCGGCCTCAACTGGTCCGATGCCTACATCGGGCAGATCCTGGACCTGCCGCCGCACTTCGGCGTGGGGGTCACCCTGGGGGCCACTACCATCCCGTCCGCCGCGGTCACCCAGATGCTGACCGCCCTGGGCATCACGCTGCCCTCCTCGATCTCGCAGTACCTGCAGTACGGCGTTCCCCTGCCCGCCTACACCCTGGAAGGCCGTATCGGAGGTTTCCTCCTTCCCTTCGACATCGGGGTCAAGTTCGGCTACATCCCCTCCGGCTTCGTCCAGTCCCTCGGCGTCCCCATCGACGTGAACTACGTCCTGGCGGGCGTGGACCTGCGTTTCGCCCTGGTCAAGGAGGACCTGCTCCTGCCCGACGTGTCGATCGGCGCGGGCTACACCTTCATGCGCGGCTCCGTGGGGATCTCGGGGCTCCTGGGCGGCGCCGTCGACGTGGGCAGCTTCACGATCCCTGGGGAGGCCACGCATACCCTGAGCTTCACGGATCCCGCGGTGAACTTCACGTGGAATACGAACGTCATCGATTTCAAGGCGCAGGTGAGCAAGACCATCCTCTTCGTTCGGCCCTATCTGGGGGCGGGCGTGTCCTACGGGATCTCCAGCGCCGGAGGGGGCCTCTATTCCAGCCTTCTGATCGACGGCGTCGCGCCCAGCGCGGCGACGATCGCCCAGTACAACCAGCTTCTCCAGGCCGCGGGGCAGGACGTGACGCTCTCCGACCAGGGATTCCTGGTCCAGGCGTCGGCTTCCGGCTGGGCCGTGCGCGCCTTCGGCGGCGTCTCGCTCGATCTGCTGGTGCTGAAGACGGACTTCACGGGCATGTACAATTTTACGAGCGGTTCGTTCGGAGGCTCCCTGGGGCTGCGCTTGCAGCTGTAGGACCTTCCCGTCAGCCTGCGCCGGAGGCTTCCGCCGCGTCGCTTCCCAGGATGTCCAATGCCGCCTGCCCCTCCTCGTGCTCGTGGCGGAACTGGCGCGTGTAGAGCTCGTAGTAGCGCCCGCGTGCGCGGATCAGCTCCGCGTGCGTACCCATCTCCGCGATCCTGCCGCCGTCGATCACGAGGATCCTGTCGGCCTTCCTGATGGTGGAGAGGCGGTGGGCGATGAGGAAGCTCGTCCGCCCGCGCATGAGCGTCTCCATCCCACGCTGGATCAGGCTTTCCGTCAGCGTGTCCACGGAGCTGGTGGCCTCGTCCATGATGAAGATGTCGGGCCGGGCCAGTATGGCGCGCGCCAGGCTGATGAGCTGCTTCTGCCCCACGGAAAGGCGGTTGCCGCCTTCCCCCACCTCGCCGTCGTACTTTTTCTCCAGGCCCTGGATGAAATCGTGGGCGCCCGCCATGCGGGCGGCGTCCTCCACCTCCGCGTCCGTGGCGTCGAGGCGTCCGTATCGGATGTTCTCCCGCACCGTTCCCGAGAAAAGGTGAGGGGTCTGCAGGACCATGCCGATGCGCGACTGGATGGCCTGGAGGGGCATGTCCATGGTGTTCCGGCCGTTGATGCGGATCTGCCCGGACTGCGGCTCGTAGAACCGGCAGATCAGGTTGACGATGGTGGACTTCCCCCCGCCTGTCGGCCCGACGATGGCGATGGTCTCCCCCCTGCGGACGTGCAGCGAGAAATCCCGCAGCACGGGCTTGCCCTCCTGGTAGTGGAAGCCGACGTGGTCGAACTCGATGTCCCCCGCGATGCCGTCCGCCGTCGGCGTCGCCGCCCCGGGCCTGTCCACGATCTCCGGCACGGCGTCGATCAGGGAGAAGGTGCGCTCCGCGGAGGCGATGGACTGCTGCATGTCCGCGTAGACGCGCGCGAGGTCCTGGATGGGCCACATCATGAAGGTCACGTACCCCAGGAACGCCTGGATCCCGCCCACGGTGATCCAGCCGAGCCGGGTCTGCTTGCCGCCGAACCAAACGACGGCGCCCACCGCCACGGCGCCGATGATCTGCACCAGGGGCAGGAACAGGGCGGAGAGCCACGCCGCGCGGAATCCCGCGGCCCTCATGTCCCCGGTGAGCGCGGAGAACTCCTTCAGGTTCTTCTCCTCCCGGCAGAGGGCCTTCACGACGCGCACGCCCGAGATGTTCTCGTTGTAGGAGGCGGTGATCTTCGAGTTGAGCCTGCGCACCTTCCGGTACTCCGCCACGATGCGGCTCTTGAACTTCAGCGCCGTCAGGACGAGGAGGGGGACGGCGACGACCACGATGAGCGCCAGCCTCCAATCGATGAGGAACATGAAGATCATGGAGGTGACGATGTTCGTGACGGCCCAGCACACGTCGTTCATGCCCCAGGTGATGAGGTTGGCGATCCTTCCCGAGTCCGAGGTGACCCGCGCCATGATCCAGCCCACGGGCGTCCTGTCGAAATAGGAGAAGGACAGCTTCTGCAGGTGGCGGAACATCTTCTTCCGCAGATCGTACTGCACCTGTTCCCCGAGGAACCCGGCGAACAGGATGAAGCCGTAGACGCCCACCGCCTGGGCCAGGACGATGAGGGCGAACAGCATGGCGATCCGCGGCAGCTTGGAGGCGTCGTGGGCCATGATGGCCTCGTCGATGAGGCGTTTGTTGAGGAACGTGAAGAAGCCGTCGCCCATGGCCACCATGGCGATCAGCAGGAGGAACGCCAGGACCCGGGGCCAGTAGGGCTTCACTTCGCCCAGCATCCGCAGCACGGTCTTCCCGTTGAAGCCCGTCGTGAACTCTTCCTCGTCGCGCACGGTGTCAGACACGGTTGATCTCCTCCACCAGTTCCGTCTCGATGCGGGTCTGCAGGTCGAAGATCCGCCTGTACATCCCGCCCGCGGCCTGCAGCGTCTCGTGCGTGCCGCGCTCCACGATCCGCCCCTTGTCGAAGACCAGGATCAGGTCCGCCTTCATGAGGCTCTGGATCCTGTGCGCGATGAGGAACGTGGTGCGCCCCTCCATGAGCCTCTCCAGGGCGACGCGGATGGCGGCCTCCGTCTCCGTGTCCACCGAAGAGGTGGAATCGTCCAGGATCAGGATCCGCGGGTCCTTCAGGATGGTGCGCGCGATGGCCACGCGCTGCTTCTGGCCGCCGGACAGTGTGACCCCCTTCTCCCCCACCAGCGTCTCGTATCCCTGGGGGAAGGAGAGGATCACGTCGTGGATGGCGGCCATGCGCGCCGCCTCCTCCACCTGCGCCTGCGTCGCCTCCCCACGCACCCCGTAGAGGATGTTCTCCCGGATGGAGCGGGAGAACAGGAACGGCTCCTGCTCCACGATGCCCACCTGCGCGCGCAGCGCGTGGCGGCCGTACTCCCGAAGCTCCCGTCCGTCGAGCAGGATGCTTCCCGACGTGTAGTCGTAGAACCGGGGCACGAGGTTCACCAGGCTGGTCTTGCCGGATCCGGTGGATCCCAGGAGCGCGATCGACTGGCCCGGGGCGCAGTGGAAGCTCACGTCCTTCAGGATGGGCTTCCCGGGATCGTAGCCGAAGGAAACGTCGTGGAAGGACATCGCGCCGTGCAGCGCTGTGTCCGCCGGGACCGTCCCGTCGGCAAGGGGTTCCTGCGCCTCCTGGATCACGCTCATCACCCTCTGGTAGGAGACCAGGCCGCCGGAAACGTCCACGATCAGCCTGCCGAGGAACCGTACGGGCCAGATGATCTGCGTGATCATGCCGGCATACGCCATGTAGGTCCCCACGGTGATCTTCCCGTCGATGGCCAGCGTGGCGGCGAACAGGAAGCCGCCGATCATCTGCACGGCGCAGCAGACGTCCGTGAGGGGCCAGAACAGGGCGTTCATGCGGACGAGTTTCCGTCCCCTGCGCAGCTTCTCCGCATTGACCTTCTCGAACCTGTCGATTTCGTAGTCCTGCCGGGCGAAGGCTTTCACGACCCGCACGCCCGTGAGGTTCTCCTGCAGGGTCGTCGAGAGGATGGCCTCCTGTTCCTGGTATTTTTCATACCGTTTGGAGATCAGATGGAAGAAGACGACGGAGAGCGTGAGCACCGGCGGGATGATGATGATGGAGACCAGGCCCAGGGTGGCGTTGAGGCTCAAGACGGCCGCGAAGTTGACGCCGAACTGCAGGACCACGCGGCCGATCCCGATGGCCTGGTCCGCGTAGAACCGTCGCACGGCGTCCATGTCCGAGGTCGCCCGCTCGATCAGGTCTCCGGTGGGGGTCTTGTCCAGGTACGCGAAGGGCAGCTTCTGGATCTGGTCGTAGAACGAGTCGCGGAGCCTGCGGATGGTGCCTTCCGCCGTGCGGGCCGTGAGGCGGCCCGAGAGGAAGGAGAAGGAGCCCTGGAACACGGCCAGGGCGAGGAATCCCGAGGCGACCCAGAGGATGGCCGCGGCGGATTTCTGGGGCAGCGCGACGTCGATGAACCGGCGCACGAGAAGGTAGGTGCCGGTCTGCGCGAGGGAGGCGAGGCCCGTGCTGAGCGCGGCCACGAGGTAGCCGAGCCTGTAACCCGTCATGAGGCGCCACAAGCCGACGAGACGATTCTTCGAAACCGCGGAGCGCGGGTCGAATGCCTTCATGTTCCGATCCTTATGAAACGAGGGGGGTGACGATCGCCTTCCGGGGGAGGGCGAAGGTGCCGACGTGAGACGGGCCTGGAAGGGACGAACTAGATCTTCATGACCCGGAGTGAAATGGAATTGACGACAATTGTCAAGTGGAACGTCGGGGCCGCTACGGCGCCGATCCCGCGCCGGATTGAGGGCGTCCCGTCCCCGGCGTATACTCAGGTCGATGGAGGCAGACATGGACACGCTCAGGCTCGGGGTGATCGGCACCGGTTCCGTCGTCCGGGAGATCTACGGGCACCTGTATTTCCGAAGCGAATACTCGCGGAACATCCGCATCCACGCGATCTGCGACGCGAGCGAACGGGCCCTGGCGGAGTTCGGGGATCAATGGAAGATACCGGCGGAACGCCGTCATGCGGACTACCGGACCCTGATCGCCGCCGGCGGCATCGACGCGGTGGCGGTGAACACGCCGGACAGCCTGCACCTCGGGCCCGTCATGGCCGCCCTGGAGGCCGGCCTGGACGTGCTGCTCCCCAAGCCCACGGCGGACAAGGTGGTCGATGCGCACGCCATCCTCGGCGCGGTCCGTTCCACGGGGCGTTTCCTGGGCGTGGACTTCCACAAGCGCGAGGACCCGGTCGTGAAGGAGGCCAGGGCACGGTTCGCCGAAGGCGCCTACGGCACCCTGCAGACCTCGGTATGGTACATGCTGGACAGGCTCCTGGTGTCCGACCCGAACCACGCCCCCCGCTTCTTTTCCTCCCCGGATTTCGCGCAGAAGAACAGCCCGGTCACGTTCCTCACCTCCCACATGGCGGATACCTTCATGCACATCACGCGCCTTCGGCCCCTGGAGGTCAGCGCCGTAGGCTACAGGCAAAAGCTCCCCTCCCTGGCGCCCATCGCGGTCCAGGGCTACGACCTGATCGACACGGCTGTGCTCTTCGAGGGCGGCGTGCTCGCCCACATCATCACGGGATGGACCATGCCCAATACTGCCAACTGCCTGACCCTGCAGACGGCGCGCCTCCTGTTTTCGGAAGGCATGCTCGAACTCTGGCAGGACCACTACGGCTACCACGAGGTCACAGGCAGGGGGATCGAGGACAGGAACGTCCTTTTCCTCAACTTCGGGGAAGGGGGGCTGGTGTCCGGCTACGGCATGGACAGCCCGGGAAGGATCGTCGGGAACATCCTGAGGCACCGCTGCGGCGCCATGGGGCGGGAGGAGCGCGAGTCGCTTCTCTCGCCGTTCTCCCTGGGATTCTACACGACCCTGGTCTGCGAGTGCGCCCACGAGTCCCTGAAACGGGGGACTGCGGGCGGTGAAGGCGTCATTCTCGGGGCCAAGGTCGACGCCCGCGCCTTCCTCGCGGAACGGATCGGCGCGGAGGCGGATCCGTACTACGCCTGAAGGGGAAGGGGGCGGGAGGCCGACGGGGACCGGCTCCGCGTCACGTCTGCTCCCCGCGCGACTGGCTCTTGTAGAGGCCGTAGTAGAACCCGCCCGTCTTCATCAACTCGTCGTGCGTGCCGCGCTCCGCGATCCGTCCGCCGTGGACCACGAGGATCTCCGCGGCGTCGCGGATGGTGGAGAGCCTGTGGGCGATGACGAAGCAGGTCCGGCCGCTCATCAGGCGGATCATGGCCTGCTGGATGTGGCGCTCCGTGCGGGTGTCCACGCTGCTTGTCGCCTCGTCGAGGATCAGGACGGCCGGGTCCGCCAGGACCGCGCGGGCGATGGACAGCAGCTGCCTCTGGCCCTGGCTGAGGTTTCCCCCGTCCTCGGAAAGGGGCGTGTCGTAGCCTTGGTGGAGGCGCAGGATGAAGTGCTCCGCATTGGCCGTCCGCGCCGCCTCCTCCACTTCCGCGTCCGTGGCCTCCAGGCGGCCGTAGCGGATGTTCTCCCGCACCGTCTCGGAGAACAGGTGCGTATCCTGCAGCACGATGCCCAGGGAGGAACGCAGGCAGGACCTGCGGACCGTGCGGATGTCGTGGCCGTCGATGAGGATGGCGCCCCGGTCCACGTCGTAGAAGCGCGTGAGCAGGTTCACGATCGTGGTCTTGCCGGCTCCGGTGGGCCCCACCAGGGCCACGGTATGGCCGGGCCGGGCGGCAAGCTCCATGTCGTGGAGGACGGTGACGCCTTGACTGTAGCCGAAGGACACGTCGCGGAAGGTGACCTCCCCACGCACGTCCTTCAGGTCCGTGGCGTCCGGCGCGTCGCCCGGTTCGGGCGGCTCGTCCATGATCTCGAAGACCCGTTCGGCGCCCGCCAGGGCGGACTGGATCATGTTCACCTGGTTGGCGACCTCATTGAGCGGGCGGGCGAACTGTTTGGAGTAGTTGATGAAGGCGGCGATGACGCCCACCGTGACCAGGCCGTTGATGGCCAGGGATCCGCCCACCGCCGCCACGATGGCGAAGGTGACATTGTTCAGAAGGTTCATCATGGGGCCCACCACCCCGCTTGCGATCTGCGCCTTGATGCCGACGTCCCGGAGGGCCGTGTTGGATGCGTCGAACGCCTCCATGGCCTTGCCCTCCCTGCAGAAGGCCTTCACCACGCGCTGACCGCTCACCGTCTCCTCGATGGTCCCGTTCAGTTCCCCAAGGACCTCCTGTTGTTTCTTGAAATACTTCCGGGTGAATCCGGCGATCTTCCGCGTGGAGACCATCATGATGGGCGTCGTGAGGAGGCTGACGAGGGTCAGGAGGGGGCTGAGGGCCAGCATCATGGCCAGAGTGCCCATGATGGTGATCACGCTGGAGAGGAGCGTGACGGTGCTCTGGCTCAGCGTGTTGTTGACGTTTTCCACGTCGTTGGCCAGGCGGCTCATGAGCTCCCCGTGCGTCTTCCCGTCGAAGAACCGCAGGGGCAGGCGCAGCAGCTTTCCGAACAGGCCCTTCCTGAGGTCCCGCACCGTGTCCTGGACCGTGGAGGGAAGCACCCAGGCCTGCAGCCAGGTGATCAGGGCGCCCGCGGCGTAGGCTGCCAGGAGTACGGCCAGGATCCCGGCGAGGCCCCGGGAGTCGGCCGGCACGATGTAGCGGTCGATGGCGATCCCGATGAGGTAGGGTCCCGCGATGCCCAGGGCGGCATTGAGCACCACGGTGAGCGCGACGACGGCCAGGCTCCCGCCCTGACGGCCGAGATAGCCCCAGACCCGCCGGACGGTTCCCTTGGCGTTCCTGGCTTTTTCCTTGGGTCCCGGCATGCCGGGACCGCCCCGGGGGCCTCCGAACGGCATGCCGCCCGGACCGCCGGGGCCCGGGGCCGCCTGGGGCCCGTCCCGCCTCGCTTCAGGCATCGGCGGCCTCGGATCCCGTCTGGGAGCGGCAGATATCCGCGTAGACCGGGCTCCTCTCGAGCAGTTCCCGGTGCGTGCCCGTGGATTCCACCCGGCCGTTTTCCAGTATGACGATCCTGTCGGCGTCGATGACGGAGCTGATGCGCTGCGCGATGAGGAACCGGGTCGTTCCGCCCAGGGTTTCCCGCAGGGCCTTCTGGATGCGCGACTCGGTTCCCGCGTCCACCGCGCTGGTGCTGTCGTCCAGGATGAGGATACGCGGCCTGCGCACCAGGGCGCGGGCGATGGCGAGGCGCTGCTTCTGCCCTCCGGAGAGGTTCACGCCGCGCTGGCCCAGCACCGTGTCGTAGCCCTCCTTGAAGCCCATGATGAACTCATGGGCCTGCGCGGACCGGGCCGCCTCCTCGATCTCGGCGTCCGTGGCTTCCGCGCGGCCCCAGCGGAGGTTGTCCCGAATGGTCCCCGAAAAGAGGATGGGGTCCTGGGGGACCACGCCGATGGCGGCCCGCAGGTCCTCCAGGCGGTATTCCCGCACGTCCTTCCCGCCCACCAGGATCCGCCCCTCCGTGGCGTCGTAGAATCGGGGGATCAGGTTCACCAGGGAGGATTTGCCGGCTCCCGTGGAGCCCAGGATGGCCACGGTCTCCCCGGGCTGCGCGGCGAAGCTGATGCCGGAAAGCAGCGGCTCCCCGCCCGCGTCCCTGTAGCGGAAGGCCACCCGGTCGAACACGACGCTGCCGTCCGCGACGGATGTCCGGGGCGCGCCCGACGCGTCCAGGATGTCGATGTCCGTCTCCAGAACCTCCCGGATCCGGTCCGAGGAGGCCTTGGCGCGGGAGACGCCGATCAGGAGGAAGGTCACCATCATGAGGGAGAAGAGGATCTGGGTCATGTAGTTGATGTACGCCATGATCTGGCCCACGCCGATGCCTCCGGAGGGGACCAGAAGGCCGCCAAACCAGAGCACGGCGACGACGCTGGCGTTCATGATCGCCATGGACAGGGGGGAGGTGAGGGCGAGCATGCGGGAGGCGGCCACCGTGGCGTCCCGCAGGGAATCGTTGGCCTTGGAGAACCGTCCCTCCTCGTGCTCCTCCCTCACGGAGGCCTTCACCACGCGGATCCCGGAGAGGTTCTCCTGCATGACCGCATTGACGCGGTCCAGCCTCTTCTGCACCTCCGTGAACAGGGGGAAGCCCTTTCGGATGAGCAGGAGCAGGCCCGTCAGGAGCACGGGGATCGCCACGAGGAGGATCATGGAGAGCCGGGCGTTGATGGCGACCGCCATGGCGATGCCTCCCAGGCACAGGAGGGGGGAGCGCACCAGGATGCGCAGCATCGTCAGGACCAGATTCTGCATCTGCACCACGTCATTGGTCAGGCGGGTCACCATGGAGGAGGTGGTGAAGCGGTCCAGGTTGGCGAAGGAAAAGCCCTGGACTTTGCGGAACAGGTCCCGCCGGAGGTCCGCGGCGAAGCACAGCGCGGCGCGGGTGGCGTACACCGTGCAGCCGATCCCTCCGACGGCGCCGATCAGCACCACGGCGATCATCAGGAGCCCCGTGCGGACGATGACGCCGACGTCCCCCCCGCTGATGCCCGCGTCCACGATGTGCGCCATGAGGGTGGGCTGCGCCAGGTCCGCCGCCACCTCCACGCACATGAGAAGGGGCGCGAGGACCGCGGCTTTCCAGTACGGTCTCAGGTAGTTGAAGAGTTTGAACATTCCCGCCTGTCCGGAGGATACGAAGCTAACGCCGTGCGAGCGCCCCTGTCAAGCGAGCGGTTTTTGCGCGGTTTCCCGCGGCGCGGGACCGTCGTCGCCCGCGGCGGGGATGTGCGTCGTGAAGGTCGTGCCGACCCCCTCCCGGGAGGCCACATCGATGCGGCCGCGGTGCTTCTTCACGACGGCGTATGCCACGGCGAGGCCCAGTCCCCCCCCGTCGGCGCGCGTGGTGAAGTAGGGATCGAAGATCTGCGGCAGGATCTTCTCCGGGATGCCCGTCCCGTGGTCGGTGATCGTGATCTTCACGCAGCGTCCGGTTTCGAGGACGGCGTTCTCCGCCGTGATCCCGACGGAACCGCCTTCCGGCATGGCCTGTGCGGCGTTGCGCAGCATGTTGCCGATCGCCTGTCCGAGCTGGCCCTCGTCCGCCCGGACCGGCCATGTGTCCGGCGCCACAGTGATGGATGCCGTCGTCCGGGTCCCTTCGAGCGCGGTTCGGGCCTCGTCCTCGAGGAGCTTCCGTACCGGGACGCTCTGGAACACGGGGGCCCATCCCCTGGAGAAGGCCAGGAGCTGGCGCGTGAGCTTCACGGCCCGTGCGGCCGCGTCCCGCGTCACCGTCAGGCGTTTCACCACGGGCGGAGGCGCCTCCAGCATGGCCACGTCCAGGGAGCCGATGACCGCCGTCAGGATGTTGTTGAAATCGTGCGCGATGCCCCCGGAGAGGATGGCCAGGGATTCGATCTTCTGCGTCCTGACAGCCTCCTGCTGCCTCTCGGCCTGTTCCGTGACGTCGTGCAGGACATGGAGGGTCGAGACCGCGCCGCCCGGATCCGTGAGGAGGTTCGAGAGGACGTCGTATTGCCGGCCGGCCAGCGTGAGGCTGCCCATCTGCGGGTCGATGGGGAAGCGGCTTCCGGCGGAAAGGCCGAAACGCTCCACGGCGGCGCGGTTGGCGAACCGTACGGAGTCGCCGGCCGTGATCACGATGCATTCCGTCATTCCGTTCAGCCATGCCTCCATGTTCCTCCGGCCTTCGAGCGCCTCGCGGAACAGGCGCGCGTTGTCCAGCTTGACGGCCATCTCCCGGCTCAACGCGGAGGCGAGGTCCCTGTCCTCGAGGTCCAGCGGCCTTGCCGATTCCCGACGGCACACGACGAGGATGCCCGTGAGCCTTCCGGCCCCCCCCACGAGCGGCACGACCAGCTCCCCTTCCATGCGCTGCAGCGTTTCGCTCTCCCCGTCGACGGCGTTCTGGACGGCGGGAATGAACTGGAGGTCCCGCAGGAACACGGCCTCGCCGTGCCCGGCCATCCAGAGGGCCATGGGGGAGCCGACCTTCGTGAGGCCGCTGCCGGCCGGGACCGCGGGGATGGGAGCCCCGCGGGGGACGAACCAGCGGCCCGGGGCGTCCGGAAGGAACAGGACCGCCCGCGGAGAGCGCATGGCGGCCGCGAAAAGCCGCGCCATGGTGATGCCCGGATCCTCCGGACCGTCGAGGGCCTGCGCTTCCCGCGTGAAGCGTCCGAGGGCCTCCAGGGACGCCAGGCGGTTGCCGTGGATCCAGCGGTCCGCGAGGCGCCGCGCGCGCAGCCAGAGCGGAGGGAGGACGAACGAAAACAGGAGGCAGAAGAGGAGCGTGACGGGCGTCAGGCGCACGGCGCCCCCGAGGAGCCCGGAGACCGTGACCATGGCGATGGGAACCGCGGCCAGGATGACCGCCGCCAGGGTGAACGCCAGCCCCTCCCGCAGGACGCGCCGGATATCCAGGAGGTTGTGTTTGAGGATGGCGACGGCGGTAAGGACCAGGAAGACCAGGATGCCGGTCACGAGGCCCGGGTAGGAAGGCAGGCCCGTGATGGGAAGGAGGTCCAGGATGCCGCCGAGGAACGCGGCCATGATGCCCAGAAGGACGTAGCGGAGCCTGTTGCGTTCCTCCGCGCCTGAGGCGGACCGCAGGGCGCTCACCAGGCGGAAGACGGCCGCGGCGCACAACGCGGCGCAGAAGGCGCTCCAGAAGGGGAAGAGCCATCCCGCGTCCGCCGTGTAGCCGAAGGTTTCCCTGCGCATCCCGCGGAATACCAGGTCCGTGAAGGCGACGGGCAGGGACAGCGTGCATGCGGTTCCCAGCAGGGCCGCGACCCAGCTCCGGATGGGCCAGAAGGTGTAGCGCGCCACGAAGTAGAGGAAGAAGACGGACATGATGGGTGCCAGGGGAACGAGCCCCTTCTCCCAGAACAGGGCCTCCTCCAGCGTGGGGCTGCGGCGCATGAAGAAGATCAGCACGCCCCAGAGGGCGACGTGCAGGAGGAACAGCGCGAACAGGACGTGCGTGCGGCTTCTGCCGTGGCCCCGCAGGACGAGCCATGCCAGACCCAGGCCGAAGACCGCCTGCAGGAGCGGCGAGAGGTGGTAGGCGGAAAGCGACGCGTCCAATCCCGGCGCCGGCATGGGCTTCACGCTCCGCCCAGCAGTTCCGCGACGACCGAGTCGTGCGGGTTCATGTGCGGGGGTTTCAGGTGCGCGAGGTGGGCGCCCTCCCGTTTGCGCCGCTGGTAATAACGCTCGAAACTTCCCGGAGGTACGATCGTGGCGGAGAGCGGTTCCACGCCAAGCATGCGCACCATGTCCCGCCAGTCCCCATTGAGCGCGGCCAGGCGGTCCGTGACCGCCCGGCGGGCCTCCTCGGGCTCCACGGGGGATCTGGTTTCCAGGAAGAGGCGGACGGACGGCCGATCGCCCGTCGATTCCTTGCGCATCGTCCATTCGGTCACCGGAAGGCCCGATTCGGCTATGGCCTGCCAGACGGTCTTCTCGTCCAGGTGGACGAAGCCCGCCACGTCGATGAGGTCCGAGGCGCGGGCCTGGAACACGGCCTGCGGCAGGCGGATCCCGGCCTCCGCGTCCTCCGTGGCGACGAACCGCACGATGTCCCCCAGCCGGTAGCGGAGGAACGGCATGCCGTAGAAGCTGGTCACGACCACCTCGTAGTCCCGGCCCGTCTCCACGCCGTCGTATGTCACGGTCTCCCCGGGGTCGGCATCCTTGGGATCCCGGATCCGGTCCACGGGCAGGAACTCGAGGTAGCAGGCGTAGGGAAGGAACGTGAGGTTCCCCTTCCTCCAGCCGTTCACGGCAAGGACCCCGGTCTCCGTGGAGCCGTAGCTTTCGAAGGGATCGAGCCCCCAGAAGCGTTTCAGCCGCTCCCTGTAGATCTGGGTGTCCATTCCGTAGCAGATGAGGCCCTTCAGGGGCCAGAGGTCCCGCGGCAGGATGCTCCGGCCCTCACGCCGCGCGCGCATCCAGGCTGAGGCCAGGCGCAGGAGCGCCCGGGGCCGTTTCCAGAGTCCTGACGCCTTCAGGGACCCCGAGCTTTCCGTGAAGCTCTCCCCCATCCGCACCAGCACGCTGGTCATGGAGCTGAGGATGTCCACGCCGGAGCGCAGGGCGATGGCGAAGCCTTCCTGGATCTTGGTCTCGAAATCCGCTTCACGCGTCCGGTCCGGGGGCGGAATCACGCGCGCGCCGACGATGGGGACCAGGAGGTCATGGAGGATTCCCGTCATGTACGGGGGGGAGGGGAGGTTCAGCAGCACCTTCAGGCCGCTGCGGAACTTCACCTCCCCCCGGCGCCCGGCGCAGGCCAGGATGAGTGCGGAGACGCTCATGAGGGCCAGTTTTTCGATGAAACGTTCCGGGTAGGGCACCCACTTCGGATTTCCGCTCCGTCCCGAGGTCATGGCCCAGACCTCGGGGGGGACGGCGAGGGCCCTGCCGTCCCTGGCGGAGAGGACGTCCTCGTACTCCGCGTAGCCGGTGAGAGGCGCCGTGGCGCGGAACTCCTCCACGCTGCGCGGCGTGGAGGAAAGGAAGCGCCGCGCCAGGGGCGTTCCCGCGGTCAGCTCCAGGCTTTCCAGGAGCAGGTGCTCCTGGATTCCGCGGAACTCCTGCGGGGAGAGGTCGAGAAAGCCGCAGTACTTGTTCCAGATCGCCTCCTGGTCGCCGCTCAGGAACAGTTCGTCTTTCGACAGCAAGGCCCGCCTCCGTGGCGGCCCCAGTATAGCTTAGGGACGGGATCGGGACAAGCTTCCTCCCTCCCCGTGGGCGACGCGGGCCGGATCCCGACCGTCGCACATCTGTTCGCTGATAGTCCAGAGCCTCCGGGCCGCCTCCCCGTCGCGGGACCGCGGCGAGGACGGAAGGGGCCTTCCCTCCTTCCAGTACAGGCCGGTCCTGCCCTGGAGGTCCGGATCCGAGGCGAGATGCGCGATCCAGGAGGCGGCCTCCCGCGCCGGGATTCCGCCCCGGGTCCTCAGCTTCCAGAACAGGCGCACGAGGGCTCCCGTCCCCTTGCCGCCGATCTCCGTCCTGACCAGGCCCGGATCCGCGGCGTAGGTGGCCACGGAGGATCCGGCGCCCAGACGGCGGGCCAGCTCCCGGCAGAACAGGACGACGGCCAGCTTGGACTGGTCGTAGGCGGTGAGGCCGAAGTATCCGCGCCGCAGGCCCGGGTCGTTCCAGTGGATGCGTCCGGCGAAGTGGGACCCGGAGGAGAGGCCGATCACGCGCGCCGCGGGGGCCGCGGCGAGCAGGGGCAGCAGTTCCCGCGTGAGCAAAAAGGCGGACAGGTAGTTGACTGCGAACTGCAGTTCGATGCCGTCCCGGCTCTCCCGCCTCCTCATGGAGAAGGTCCCCGCGTTGTTGACCAGGACGTCCAGGCGGCCCCCGCTGGAGGCCACGCGCGCCGCCAGGCCGCGCACCTCCTCCAGGGAGGCGAGGTCCGCCGTCAGGAAGCGGACCGGGCCCGCCGCGGTCTCCCGCAGGCGGGCCTCCGCCGCGGCGCACCGCGCGGGATCCCGTCCCACGCCGATCACGCCGGCCCCCGCGGCCGCCAGGGCCGACGCCGTCTCGAAGCCGATCCCCGAGGTGGCCCCGGTGATCAGGCATGTTTTTCCGTCCATCCGTACGCTCATGTCCATTGGACGCGGCCGCGGGCAACCACCCTTCACGGGATGTTTGAAGTGCCGCCCGCCGTTCCACCGTCAAAAGGGACGTAAGGAGAGACGATGGAAACGACGAATCGCATGGCGGCGCTGATCACGGGAGCGGGCGGCGGCCTGGGGGGCGCCTTCGCGCTGGAGGCGGCACGGCGGGGATGGGACCTGATCCTCGTCGACCTGCCGGGGACGGGACTGGAGGACGTGGGCCGCAGGCTCTCCCGGGTCTACAAGGTGGAATCCCGATGTTTCGAGATGGACCTTGCGGATGGGGAGGCGCGGCGGAACGTGGTGGACTGGATCCGGGAACGGGGCGTGGAGCTGGCCCTCCTCGTCAATTGCGCGGGCACTGGCTGTTGCAGCAACTTCCAGGCGGCGCCCCGGGAACGCATCGAAGCCATCGTGGAGGTGAACCTCCAGGGCACGGTGCAGTTGACCCATCTGCTCCTGCCGCACCTGATCCGGCAGGAAAAGGCCGCCATCATCAACGTGTCCAGCCTTTCCGCCTATTATCCCATGCCGTCCATGGCGGTGTATGCGGCCTCCAAGACGTTCCTGCTGCATTTTTCCCTGGCCCTGCGCGGGGAGCTGGCGTCGACGGGGGTCCGCGTGAGCGCCCTCTGCCCCGCGGGCATGATCACCAGCCGCGATACGGCGGACCAGGTGGCCGCCCAGGGATTCTTCGGCCGCATCACGACTCTGGAGACGGAACGCGTGGCCGCCATCGCGGTGCGGGCGGCGCTGCGCGGAAAGGCCGTGGTCATCCCCGGCCTGATCAACCGGATCATCCGGCTCGCGGGGTCCCTTGTGCCGCAGGCGCTGGTGATCCGCGTCCTCAGGAGCCGCTGGCGCCGGACGGAACGCCTTCTGGCCTCCAAGGCCTCCTCCGTGCCGGCCGTGGCGCAGGGGGCATAGATCCATGGAACGGATCCCGTGCCCGGGGGTGCGTGCGCGCGCCGCCCGCCGGGCCGCGGTGGAACTCCTCCTTCTGGGGACCGCCGCGTTCCTCTTCCTTAGGTCCTTCGATGCGGGAGATCTGGCCCGGGCCGCTCTCCGGATCACTCCGGGAGTCCTGGCAGCGGCCGTCGGGTTCCAGGCAGTCCTTCTCGGGCTCTGCACCCTCTGTTGGGCCCTGATCCTGCGCCAATCCGGCCTGTACCGCGGGGCCTGGAGCTGCTTCTGGGCACGCACCGCGGGATTCGCCGCGACCTACCTCACCCCCTCCGTCAGCTTCGCGGGCGTTCCGACCCGCGAGCTGCTGTACCGGGAAGACGGAATGGACCGCGGAAAGCTGTATGCGACGATCGCCCTAGACACGTTCCTCGAAGTGGCGGGCAAAGTCCCCTGCATCGTGGCGGGAGCGTTCTGCCTCGGGTGCGGCAACCGCATGGGGGCCGCGCCCGTCGTCGCGGCGGCCGCTTTGCCGGTCCTCCTGGCGGGAGGGGCCTTCCTCCTGTCCTGCTCGGGGCGGCGGAAAGGGGAGCCTTCCGGCTTGATCCTGGAAACCGTGCTCCGCCCACTGGCCGCGCTGCGGCCGGGCGCGGCCGCGGCCGTCCTGTCCGGGATCCGGGCCTTCCGCGAAGGCATTCGGGGGATCGTGAAAGACCGCCGGGCTGTAGCCGCGGCGGCGGCGGCGGCCTTTGCGGCAAGCGCCGTCGAGGTCGCCCAGACTTGGTTCCTCCTTTCGGTCCTCGGATTGGGGAGCCTGCCGCGTTCCCTCGCGGTCTACGCCAGCATCCTGGTCCAGGCATGCACGGGCCTGCTGCCGGGCAACCTGGGCGGCATGGAGGGTGCCCATGTCGCGGTGTTTTCCCTCCTGGGGCTCGCGCCAGGCTCCGGTCTGGTCTACACCGCCATGCTGCGGTCCGGCCAGGCGGTCGCGGTCCTGTGCGGGCTCCTGTACATGGCCTGCCGACGGCTTGCCAAGGCGCGCTCCTCCCGGATGCCGGTTGCCAGCGGCGCCCGCCTGTGATTCAATCCGGGGCGTGAAGAACGCACGGACGACGGAGGAAGGGACCGGCCATGCCACGGGAGGCCGTACATGACCGGGGAACAGCCCGATCGGAACCTCTGCCCCGGGACGCCGAAAAAGGATTGGCCCGGGCAATGGATATGGACCGCGGGGCCGCATCCCTGGCGGAACAGCTATGCTTTCTTCCGCAAGCGTTTCCGTGCCACGGGAAGGCTGCGGATCGACATTGCGGCCGATACGCGCTATGAGCTGTACCTGGACGGGGCGCGCATCGCGCGCGGCGCGGCGCCGTGCGTGCCGGCCTACACGCTCTACGACACGCACCAGGTCGACGTGCGCCCGGGGGACCACATGGCCGGCGTGATCGTTCATCACGTCGGGGAGGACTCCCTGCGGGGCAGCTCCCGGCCCGGGCTCCTCGTTGAGATCCGGGGCCGCGGCGTCTCCGTGGGCACCGATTCCTCCTGGAAGGCCATGCCCGCCGACTGCTTCCGCGCGGACCTTCCCCGGATGATGTTCCCCTGGGGGTTTCCCGAGGAGTGCGACCTGCGGCGGTGGCCCGACGGCTGGACGGAGGCGGGATTCGACGACGGCTCCTGGCCCGAGGCCGAGTCGATCGGCGACCCGGGATGCGAGCCCTGGACCTACCTGATCCCGCGCGACGTGCCGCTCCTGGAAAGCCGCATCGTGGAGGCGAAGCTCTCGTCCACGGGCTCCTGGAGCGCGTCCGGGCAGGACCCCGCAGGCTTCGCCTCCACGGCGGAGCGGATGGCCGCGCGCCGCAGAAGCCCGGCGGACGGGGCGCCCGCTTTTCCATGCCGCCTCGACGGGGACGCCTATGCGGTCCTGGATTTCGGCCGCGAGCTCACGGGTCACGTCCGACTGCGCCTCGCCGGCGCGGCGGGCGGATGCCGCGTGGAGCTGGGTTATGACGAGACCGTTGACGCCCGTGGCCTGCCGGATCCGCGCCGCACGGGCGCGGACCTGGCGGACGGTTTCACGCTGTCCGAGGGCCGCCGGGAGGTCGAGGTCTTCGGCGCGCGCGGCTTCCGTCACCTGCTGGTGGACGTCCCGGCCGGAGGCGGCCTGGAGCTGGAGGGGGCGCGCGTCGAGGAACGCACCTGTCCCGTCCCTGCCGCCGGGACCTTCCGCTGCTCCGACGGACGGTTGGATGCGCTCCACCGCGCGGGCCTGGCGACCACGCTTCTCTGCATGCAGGACGCCTACGTGGACGGCCCGTCCCGGGACAGGGTCCTGTCGATGGCGAGCTACCAGGAGGGCCTCTGCACCCTCTGGGCCACGGGCACCGCCTCCCTGTGGCGGGAAGCCCTGTACCTGTTCGCCCAGGACCGCCTGCATGACGGCCCGCTCGCCGGCGCGGTGCAGTCCCGCGCTCCCGGCGGCGGACCCGTCGTCCAGACCGACATGATGTACTACGTCTGCTCCCTGGCCGACTACGTGCGCTGCACCGGGGACCGCCGGACCGGCGATGCCCTGTTCGACGTCGCGGCGGACCAGTTCCGCCTGCTCGCGCCTTTTCTCGGCCCGAACGGGCTTCTCGGCGCATCCTGGCCGGGCCCGCGGTTTTCCGACCGGTCCGTCAGGGACGGCGGCGGGGTCTCCGCGGCCGTCAATGCGGCCTACCTCGCCATGCACCGCAAGGCGGCGGGATTGGCCAGGCTCCTGCGGCGGGAGGGCGAGGCCAGGGAGATCGAGGAGCGGCGGACCGTCCTGACGGAGGCCTTCCGCGCGGCGTTCTGGGATTCCGGCGCCGGCCTGTTCTCGGACCCGCTCCAGGCCAACGTGCCGGATGCCCCCCGCAGTCCGACGGCGGGCATTCTCTCTGTCTGGGCGGACGCGACGGCCGGCGAGGAAGCCCGGTCCCTGCTCCGGCGGCTCCTCGATCCGTCCGTCGTCGAACCCGTCGATTCGCCGGCCATGGCCGCCTTGCTGGTGCGCGGCCTGTTCCGGCTGGGCATGGACCGGGAGGCGATGGACTGCCTGATCGGCCGTTGGACGCCCATCGGAACGCACGGAACCTTCGCCGACGGCTTTTCCCCGCGTCCCGATGCCGGCTTGTGCCACGGCGGGAGCGCCGCGCCGGTGGCCCTGCTGCCGCGCTACGTGCTGGGCGTCAGGCCCCTGGAGCCGAACTGGAGCGCGGTGTCGATCGTGCCGCACACGGGGGACCTGGAATGGGCCGAGGGGACCGTGCCGACGCCCCACGGGGAGATCCGCGTCCGTTGGGACCGCGCGGGAGGCGGGGTACGCCTGGAGAAGAGCCTGCCCTCCGGGATCGTCGAACGCGCCCCGTAGGGGCCGCGCTCAGAGCCACTGCGCGAACGGCCGGGTCCCCATGCCCCGCGGTACCGGCTTCAGGCCGGCCATGCGTACGAAGGACGTATCGGCCACGCAGAGGGCGCGCGGCACGGCCCAGGTCTCCGACTGCTCCTCGAAGTGGACCACCGTCATGGAGGCGGGCCATGCGTAGAAGCCCGACCAGACCAGGGAGACCGGCAGCTCCAGGAGGTGGGCCAGGAGGAGCAGGACGGTGCCGTTATGGCTGAAGAGGGCCAGCTTCTCCGCGCTGCGCTTCACGATCCGGTAGCGCCCCTCCTCCCGCCGGTAGCCGTGGGAGGCGAGGAGGACGTCGCATTGCGCGCGGAAGCCCTCCCACATGGCGCGGACCCCCGGATCGTCGAACGGCGGATGGGTGGTCCAGCTCTCAAGGCCCGGGAGGGGCGAGACGCCCCGTACCGTCTCACCGAAGGTGTCCCAGAGGCAGTAGTCCGTCCCCCCCTGGTTGATCCTCAGGAAGTGCGGCTCGAGGAGCCAGGGGAGGCGCTGGACGGCGAGGCCCGTCCGCCGGGCCGTGGCCTCCGCGGTCTCCAGGGACCGCACCGTGACGGAGCTGTAGAGGCGGGTCACGCCCTCCGCCGCAAGGCCCGCCGCCAGGGCTTCCGCCTCCTTCACCCCCTGGGGGGTCAGGCCGTCCCTCTCGGGGTTCGGATCCGCGTGCCGCATCAGGTAGAGTCGCATGGGGCGACAATACAGGATCCGGATGCAGGACGCAATGCCGGGGCGCGCGATGACGTGCCAACCGATGTCAGGGAACCGGATTGCGCTCTCAAGACCGTGCGGAGGAACACGACCTGGCGGATGGCGTTTCCTTGACGAATCAGTCCAGCTGATGAAAGCCCTTGAAAACCGCCAAGACTCATGAAAGAAGAAGCTGCGCCGCTACGTTGAGAGCCATGATCAGGCCATAGAGCAAAAGGCGGAGATCATGGTGGATCATTTCCACGAACAGGTCATTGCCCTGAACAGGATCGGAGGACAGGCCTGGGCGATGGTGGTGACGAATAGCATCGAGCGCACCGTGCAGTACTACCATGCGATCCGTGATTACCTTGTCGAGCGGAAAAGCCCGTATAAGGCGATCGTCGCCTTCTCCGGTGAGCATGAATACGGGGGCGCGAAGGTCACCGAGTCGTCCTTGAACGGATTCTCGAGCAGCCTCATCGCGGATAGGATCGAGCAGGATCCCTACCGTTTCCTCGTCTGCGCGGACAAGTTCCAGACCGGATACGACCAACCGCTCCTGCACACCATGTACGTGGACAAGATCCTGACGGACATCAAGGCGGTGCAAACCCTCTCCCGCCTGAACCGAGCCCACCCGCAGAAGCACGACGTGTTCGTGCTGGATTTCATGAACGACCTGGATACCATCCAGGAGGCCTTTGCCGCATATTACCGGACCACGATCCTGAGTGAAGAGACGGATCCCAACAAGCTGCATGACCTGAAGGCTGCCCTCGACGGCTACCAGGTTTACACGTCGGAGCAGATAGAGAAGCTCGTCACGCTCTATCTTGGCGGCGCCGACCGCGACAAGCTGGATCCGATCCTTGATGCGTGCGTGGACGCATACAAGTCACAGCTCGATGAGGATGGCCAGGTGGAGTTCAAGGGAAAGGCCAAGACGTTCGGCCGGACCTACGGCTTCCTTTACTCGATTTTACCATACGGTTTCGCCGCGTGGGAGATCGCCATCAAGAGCGGCCTCGGCGATCCATTCGGCAGGGCCCTCATCGCGTAGAGTGTTCATTTTACAGGCACAAAAAACGCATTTTGTTCTTGCATCAGAAACAAACGCGCTGTGTTGTTCGTATTATGGAAGGCAACATCGGGATCATGCGGGCGATTATCGGCACCCTTGCCCGCGCTGCCCTGCCGCGGCTCCATGTGAGGCCGGCTATTCGGTGGAGACGGTGCGCGACGAGACCACGGGTGATTTCAGGGTGAGGCGTTCAGGGCCGGTATCGGCGCTCGACGTGAAGATCGAGGTGGGCGGCATCTCGAAACGGCCCAAGTCCGCGGACTTCGTCATCCGCGACGACCTGGATCTGCCTGCAGGCAAGGCTCTACCTCTTTGGCTACTCGGTCTGGGGTATTGATCCGCAGTAAGGCTACGCGCAACCCTCGAGATCCTGCCCGGTGAAGGGATCGGCGCGCGTGGCGAGCAGTCTCAGCAGTTCGTTCTGTTTGGTGGAGGGGCTCTTGCTTTCACCCGGTTCATGACCGACGGTGCCTTGGCCCATTCCATATCGGGAACCTTTATTTTCTTGACCTTGATAGTTAAAGTGTATATATTGACCATACACACTAAGAACACTTAGTTACAGGATGCAGAGTGAGTGGATTCAGCGTCGTTATTTCGCAGACCTCCCAAAAACCGATCTACAGGCAGATCGAGGAGCAGGTGGTATCCCTGATTGTATCCGGGGAGTTGGGGGAGGGCATGGAGCTTCCCTCCATCCGGAGCCTGGCGCGGGACCTCAGGATCAGCGTGATCACCACCAAACGCGCGTATGACGATCTGGAGGCCGAGGGCTTCGTCACGACGGTGGTCGGCAAGGGCACCTACGTCTCGGTGAAGAACAAGGAGCTGTTCCGGGAGCGGAAGCTGCGCTCCATCGAGGACAAGCTGGAAGAGGCCGCGGAGGAGGCGAAGGAGATCGGCATGGATCTGCCGGACCTGCAGGCCGCCCTGGCCATCCTGTACGGAGGAAAGACGGATGGAAACGATCCTGAGGGTTGAAAACCTCTCGAAGCGGTTCCCGGGCTTCACGCTGGACGGCGTGGGCTTCCAGGTGCCGCGCGGAACCGTCATGGGATTCATCGGCCGCAATGGCGCGGGCAAGACCACGACGATCAAGCTGATCATGAACCTGCTGAAGCGCGACGGGGGCTTGGTGGAGGTCTTCGGCCTGGACACGGAGAAGCACGGGGCCGCCGTGCGGGAGAAGATCGGTTTCGTCTACGACGAGTTGTTCTTCTACGGGATGCTGACCGGGGAGCAGATGCGCCGCGCCGTGGCGCCCCACTACCGCGGCTGGGACGAGGACCGGTTCCGCCGCTACGCCTTGGATTTCGAACTGGACTTGAAGAAGCCGGTGGAGAAGCTGTCCAAGGGGCAGAAGACCAAGCTCTCCCTGGCGATCGCCCTTTCCCACGGCGCGGAACTGATCGTCATGGACGAGCCGACCAGCGGATTGGATCCTGTCTTCCGCGCGGAGCTTCTGGACGTCCTGTACGCCGTGATCCAGGACGATCGGAAGTCGGTGTTCTTCTCGACCCATATCACGGCGGATCTCGAAAAGATAGCCGACTACATCACGTTCATCGACGGGGGGCGGATGGTGTTCAGCGAGTCCAAGGACGCCGTGATGGACCGCTACCGGATCGTGCGCGGACCGGCCGGCGCGATGACGAGCGAGGTCCGTCCGCTCTGCGTGGGGACGCGCTCCACGGCGTCGGGCTTCGAGGCCCTGACGGAGCGCGTGGAGGAGATGGCGCCGATCGTCGGGCCGCGCGCCGTGGTGGAACGAGCGACGCTGGACGACATCATGGTGTATACGGCGGGGAGGCAGGCCGATGCGTAATTCGATTTCCGCGCTCGTGGCAAAGGATTTTTTCTGTTTCCTGCGCGAGCCGCGTATGCTGGTTTCCACGCTGATCATGGTGCTTTTATGCCCGCTGCTCTCCTCCAATCCCTTCTTCGTCGTGATGTTCTGCGTCTTTCCCTCCTACACCATGACGACCCTGCTGTTCAGTTACGAAGAGAAGTACGGGACGGACCGTTTCTTCGCCTCGCTGCCCGTGAGCCGGACAGCCATGGTGGCCGCCCGGTATGGAGGAGTCTTCCTGGCGGCCCTGGCGGGCCTGGCCATCGCCTGCGGAAGCGACCTTGCCTTGGTGGCCCTCGGCAGCGGGGCGAAGCCGTTCGGGGACCTTTTCTTTCTTTCCTTTACCGCCTTCTTCACCGTCAACGTATCCCTCATCATCCCGCTGTACTACAAGGTGGGGATCGCCAAGGCCCGTATCGCGAGCCTTGTGTTGATGATGATCCCGGCCATGGCCGGCGGCGCGATGGTTGGAATGGACAAGATGTTGCCCGGGGCCGCGGAGAGCAATGCGCTTGCTTCGGCGGGCGCGCTCTTCTCCACGCTCCGGCTGCCCGGCTTTGTCCTTCCGCTCGTCATGACGGCATGCCTCGCCGTCCTCGCCGCCTCGCTCCTCGTCTCCGCCCGGATCTTCGAGGCCAAGGAGCTGTAGCGGATGCGGTGCGCCCACTCCGCACCGCGCCCTTGACGGCAGCCGCATCCGCCACTATGTTGAGCGGCAAACGGTCATGCCCGCAACCAAGTCCGATGCCGAGACCATCCGCCGCCTGAACCGCTCCCTGGTCCTCGAACGGATCCGCACCTTGGGGGAGATCTCCCGCTACCAGCTGGCCAAGGAGACCCGCCTCAGCCCGACGACGGTCTCCGCGATCACGGGGGACCTGCTGCGCCAGGGCATCATCCACGAGAAGCGGATCGGAAGCTCCAGCGGGGGGAGGCGGCCGGTCCTGTACGCCGTGGATCCCGAGGGCCGCTTCGTGGTCTCGGGGCGCATCGGCGTGGCGGGTTCCACCTTCGCCCTCGTGAATCCCTATGGGCTGATCCGCAACCGCATCGAGGGCGGGGAGCCCGTCCGCGGACGGAAAGCCATATCCCGCGCCGTGCGCGAAGGCATCGGACGGATCCTCGAGGAAAGCCGCGTGCCGCGTCGGAAGGTGATAGGCTGCGCCCTGAGCTTCCCCGGCATCATCGACCAGGAATCGGGCCGGCTCCTGCTTTCCGTGCCCCTCGGCCTTTCCGACTTCGACGCGCGCTCCCTGGTCCAGCCGCTCCTTTCCGTACGGCCCGCCCTCTACAAGGACACCGACGCGCTGCTCCTGGGAGAGTTCCTCCAGGGGTCCGCGAAGGACCTGCGCGACGTCATGTACATCTGGGTCGGCTCCGGGGTCGGCATGTCCTACGTGCATGAGGGCCGCCTCGTGGTCCTTCCCCGCGGCGGCTTCGAGCTGGGCCACATCAGCATCAACCATGAAGGCCCCACCTGCCGCTGCGGCAGCACCGGCTGCCTCGGCAACAGCATCTCCGCGGGTCCCGTGCTGGCGCGCTACGGCCTCGGCGCCTCCGCGGTGCAGGGGCTGGATTACGCGGGACTCTGCTCCAGGGCGGGGAAGGGCGATGCCCGGGCGCTGGCGGCGCTGGAGGAGGCGGCCGACTCCCTGGCCATCGCCGTGGCAAGCGTCGTCAACCTGTTCAACCCCCAGCTGGTCCTCATCGGCGGTCCCCTCCACGAGAGCCCCCCGTCGGTGCAGGAGCGCACCAGGGAGCGCGCGCTGCCCCGGATCCTGGCTCCGTTCCGCCGGACGGTGCGCATCGGGTTCTCGGGCCTCTCCCCCGACGTCTCCCTCTCCGCCATGGCGGCCGAGGTTTTCCAGAGGCGCCTCTTCGCCCCGGACGACTCCCATGAAGGCGCATGAAAAATCTTTACATACGGACCGTAGGGTGGTATAAACGGGGGACGACTTTTTCCAGTTACTGGATAAAAGTCGGGATCCAGGCCGTGCCGCCGGATCCGAAGAAGCAGGTCTTGAAGGAGGTTCCGATGATCAGCAGAAGGACCGTGTGCATTCTCGCGTGCGTCCTGTGCGCGGCCGGCACCCTGTTCGCCGGAGGCGGCGCGGAAGCGGACAGGAAGCCCGCGGCGGCCGCCCCCGTGACGATCACCTACTGGCAGCACAGCAGCGCGGCGCGCGATACCATGATGAAGGCGCTGGCCTACGAGTTCATGCAGGCCAATCCCGGCATCAGCGTGAAGATGGAGTTCATCCCCGAGGCCGACTACTCCACGAAGCTCGTCTCCTCCCTGGCCACCAGCACGGGCCCCGACGTCATGCAGGTGGAATCCGGCATGATCAAGCGGCTGGTCAACGCGGGCGCCCTCCAGGCCCTGGATCCCGCCGTGCTTTCCGCCGACCGCATCTCCTCCGAGTTCACCCCGGCCACCGTGGACACCCTCCAGGTGGGCGGCAAGTACTACGGCCTGCCCACGGACATGCAGACCATCGTCCTGTACTGGAACAAGGATCTGGTGGCCGCCGAGGGCCTGGACGCCGAGAAGGGCCCCCAGAGCTGGGACGAGTTCCTCGACTGGGCCAAGAAGCTGACCAAGCGGGACGGGGACAAGATGGTCCAGTCCGGCTGGGGGGAGAACGGCTATCATCCGGAAGTACAGGCGTTCGTCGTGCAGAACGGCGGGAAAATGGTGGACAAGGACGGCAGGTACTGTTTCGCCGACGATCCCAAGTCCGCCGAGGCCATCCAGTGGGTGGTGGACGCCTACAGGAAGCACAAGGTCTTCGAGACCAAGTTCGTCTCCCGTTGGGCGGGGTTCCGCCAGGGCAAGGTGGCCCTGATGCTGGGCCATCCGGCGATGCTGGGCAACCTGAAGCAGACCGCCCCCAATGTGAAGCTGGGCATCGGCCTCATCCCCGCCAGGGCGGGCAGGCACACCACCATCGTCACCTCCTGGGCCTACGTGATGGCCAAGAAGGCGCCGTCCTCCGCGGCCACCAAGTGGGTGGAATACCTCACCAGCGCCGACGTGGAGAAGCGCTGGACCCTGTCGACCGGGGAGCTTCCCGCGCGCAAGGCCCTGCTCACCGACGAGTCCCTTGTGAAGGATCCGCAGCTGAAGATCCTCCTTTCCTCGCTCTCCGATTCCAGCGGCGGCTACCTGCAGATGGGGATCCTGAACTCGATCTGGGCGACGGGTTTCGAGAAGCTCATCCTCTCCGACGAGCCGTTCTCCGCGGTCCTCAAGGACATGCAGGACAACCTGAACAAGGAAGTCGCGAAGGATTCCGCTAAGTAGAAAACGGGCACGGGCGCCCCGCGGGGCGCCCCGCCCTCATGGGGAGTGGTGCGGTGGGGACGTCATGGAAACTGTAGCACGGAGACGAAGGGGGCTGCGCCTGGACGGGATGCGGGTCGCCCCGTACCTGTTCATCGCCCCGGCGATGGTTTATCTGGCCGTGGTGACCGTGACGCCCGTGCTCCTGGCCTTCCCCATCAGCCTTTCCGACTGGACCGCCCTCACGCCCCGGAAGCGGTTCGTCGGGGCGGAGAACTATCTGCGCCTCCTCACGGACAGGGAGTTCCTCCATTCCCTCCTCGTCACGGCGCAGTTCCTCCTGGGCGTGCCCATCGTCATGGCCGCGGGTCTCGTGGTGGCGCTGCTTCTCAACCATAAAATGCGCGGCATGACCGCCTTCCGCGTCGTCTACTATTCGCCCGTCATCACCTCCACCATCGCTGCGGCGGTCCTGTTCGACTGGTTCTTCCAGCCCAGTTTCGGCCTGTTCAACGGAATCCTCGAGGCCGTGGGCCTTCCGGGGATCGGCTGGGTGTCGGACGCCAGGACCGCCGCCATGTCCGTGATCCTCTTCCGGGTATGGAAGGGAACGGGGGGGACCATGCTGATCTACCTGGCGGGCCTGCAGGACGTGCCGGCGCAGCTGATCGAGGCCGCGCAGATCGACGGGGCCGGGGCCTGGAAGAGGTTCCGTCACGTGACCCTTCCGCTCCTGAAGCCGGCCACCGCCTACCTTCTGGTCACGGGGATCATCGGGACGTTCATGATCTTCCAGGAGACCTACATGCTGAAGGGGCCCCTGAAGAGCACGGACACCGTGGTGAACTACATCTACCAGACGGGATTCCTCGGCTCCGAGATGGGGTACGCGAGCGCCATGTCCTTCGCCCTGTTCGCCGTGATCTTCCTCATCACCCTGGCGCAGTACCGGTTCCTGAAGGTGGACGTCCGCTAGGGCGGAGGGAGGCATGGTGCAGGAAAAAAAGATCGGACGGACCGCGGTATTCCTCGTCCTCTGCCTCGGCGTGGTCCCCGTGGTGACGCCCTTCGTCTGGATGATCCTCTCCTCCTTCAAGGAGGTGGCGGAGTTCTACGTGTTCCCGCCCAAGGTCCTTCCGCGGAAGCCCTCCCTGGACAACTTCCGGGAGCTTTTTTCGAGGGGGGACTTCGGCCGCTACTACGCCAACAGCCTCCTGGTCACGGCCGTCCAGGTCCTCTTCGACGTGGTCATCGTGACCATGGCCGGATACGGCTTCGCCAAGTACCGGTTCCGCGGCCGGGAGTTCTTCTTCACCGTGGTGCTTTCCACCTCCATGGTGCCCTGGATCGCCACGATCATCCCCCTGTTCCTGATGGCCACCTCTGTGCGGGCCAATGACACCTGGTTCGGCCTGATCTTCCCGGGGTTGGCCGACGTGTTCAGCATCTTCCTGGCCCGTAACTTCCTCACCTCCATCCCCACCGAACTGATCGAATCGGGGAGGATGGACGGGGCCGGGGAGTTCGAGATGTTCGTGAAGCTGGCCCTTCCCCTGGCCAAGCCCCTGATCGCCGTGATCACGATCGGCAAGTTCATCGGAAGCTGGAACGCGTTCCAGTGGCCCCTCCTGATCGTGGGCCGGGACGAGCTGCGGACCCTGCCCCTGGCCGTGGCCAAGTTCTCCAGCCAGTACAATGACGCCTACAACCTCAAGATGGCCGCCGCGGCCCTGGCCTCGGTTCCGGTGCTCGTCGTCTACGTCGCGTTCCAGAAGTACTTCGTGGCGGGCATCTCCCTTTCCGGGATCAAGGGATGAACGGCGTCCGGCGGGCGGACCTGCACGTCCACAGCAGCTTCTCCGACGGGGAGGAGGGCGTCGAGGGCATCCTGCATCTGGCCCGCGCGGCGGGCGTGGAGTGCGTGGCGGTCACGGACCACTTCGATCCGTTCGACCCGTCCTGGCGGCACCTGAGCGAGGAGGCGTTGTGCGCCCACCTGGAGCGGATCCGCGAGGCCGCCGCCGCGCTGCCGGAGCTCCGCGTCCTGTGCGGCATCGAGACGTGTACGGACTTCGCGGGGCGCCTGCGCGTGAGCGACCGGGTCCGCCGCGCCTGCGACCTGATCATCACCAGCCCGCATTACGTCGAATACGACGGGGAACTGGCGCCCGGCAACCATTTCGACGAACGCTACTGGAACCGCTACAAGGAGAAGGTGCTCCACATGGCGGGCGGGGAGGGGGACATCCTCGGGCACTGCGAAGGATACCTTCCCTACGGGAAACTGCTCGCCCCGGGCTCCACGACCTACGAGGAGCGGCAGGAATTGGCTCGGCGGATCGCGGACCGCTACTTCGACGCGGCCTACCTGAAGGATCTTGCGGCGGCCCTGAAGGCCTCCGGAAAGGCCGCGGAGCTGCACTGCGCCACGCGGACGCCGCGGATCCGGGTGATCGACGCCTTCGTGGCCGCGGGCGTGAACCTGTCGGCGGGCAGCGACGCGCATCGCGGGGACGCGGTGGGCAGGATCGACTGGGCGATGCGGGTCATCGGGGAACGCTCCGCCTGGCCGCTCTTGGTGCGCTGGCAGCGCTGAGGAAAGGGACCCATGAATCTTCGAATCGCCCTCATCGGCGCCGGCACCATGGGAACGGTGCACGGCAATGCCCTGCGGAACGTGCGCGGCGCCTCCGTGACCGCGGTCTGCGACCTGGACGGGGGGAAGGCCGCCTCCGTGGCGGCGGCGCACGGGGCGCGGGTCTTCACGGACGCGGGCGCCCTGTACGGGGCGGGCGGCTTCGACGCGGTGGACGTCTGCCTGCCGACCTACCTGCACCGGGAGGCGGCGCTGCGGGCGCTGGAAGGCGGCATGCACGTGTTCTGCGAGAAGCCCCTGGCCCTGGACCTCGCGGGCGGGGGGGAGATCCTGCGGGCCGCGGCGCGCAAGGGGCGGACCCTTTCGGTGGGGCAGGTGGTCCGCTGGTTCCCCGCCTACCGTCGGGCGGTCCAGGCGGTTGGGGAGAACCGGATCGGGACTCCCAAGCTGATCCGCACCGCCCGGACCGGGGCCTTTCCGTCCTGGGGCTGGCAGGACTGGTACGGGGACATGCGCAAAAGCGGCGGCGTCCTCACGGACCTCGCCATCCACGACTTCGACTGGATCCGCCACGCCTTCGGGGAGGTGGCGAGGGTCTACGCGCGGCGCCTCGCCACGGCGGATGACGCGCACGGGGACCACTGCCTGGTCCTCCTGCGCCTGAGAAACGGCGCCATGGCCCACGTGGAGGGAAGCTGGGCCTTCCCGGCGGGCACCCTCTTCGGATCCAGCTTCGAGGTGATCGGCACCGCGGGCCAGATCGAGTACGACAGCAGGGACCGGTCCCCCATCCGCAGGAGCATTGCGGACGGCGAGGCGGGCCGCTTCTCCCTCGAGAGCCCCGTATGTCCCGACCAGGAGCCCTACGCGGCGGAGCTGCAGGACTTCGTGGACAGCGTGAGGGAAAGCCGCGCGCCCGGGGTCCCGGCCTCCGAGGCCCTGGAGTCCCTCAAGATCAGCCTGGCGGCGGCCGAGTCGGCCCGCACCGGCCGGCCGGTCGTCCTGGAAGGGGACGCGGCATGAGGGTCGGCATCATCGGATTCGAGCACATGCACGCCACAAGCTACGCCTCCGCGCTGCGGAGGATCCCCGGGGTGGAGCTTGCCGGCATCGCGGAGGCGGACGAGTTCCGCGGCACGCAGATGGCCGCGCGGTTTTCCACGCGTCATTTCCGCGATCCCAGGGACCTGCTGGACACCGACATCCAGGGCGTCGTGGTCTGCACCTCCAATGTCGGGCACAGGGACGCGGTGATCGAAGCCGCGGAGCGGGGCAGGCACGTCCTCGTGGAGAAGCCCTTCGCCACGAGGGCCGAGGACGCGGAGGCGATGCTTTCCGCCTGCGGGAAGCACGGCGTGAACCTCATGACGGCCTTTCCCCTGCGCTTCAACCAGTCGGTGATCCAGGCGAAGAGGACCGTGGAGGCGGGCGGCATCGGGGAGATCCGCTGCATCACGGGCGTCAACCACGGCAAGATCCCCTCGGGATGGTTCCTGGACAAGGCAAGATCCGGGGGAGGCGCCGTGCTGGACCACACTGTCCACGTGGCGGACCTCATGCGGTGGTTTACGGGAAGCGAGCCGACCGCCGTCTATGCGGAATCCGGCGAACTGATCCACGGCCGGGGCATCGACGACTGCGGCCTCCTGCACGTGGAGTTCGACAATGGCGTCTTCGCCACCATAGACACAAGCTGGGCGCACCACGACAACTACCCCATCTGGCCCGAGGTCTATCTGCGCCTCGTGGGGACCCGGGGGGTCCTTACTGTGGACGCGTTCCGCCAGACCTTCCGCCTCTTCGCGCCCAAGGACGGCGCCGTGAGCGACGTGTACTGGGGCAGCGACGGGGATCTGGGGCTGGTGCGGGAGTTCGTCTCCTCGATGCGGGAGGGAAGGAAGCCGCATCCCGACGGGAAGGACGGGGAACGCGCGATGGCCGTGGCCCTGGCGGCCTACCGTTCCTCGGAGACCCATGGCAAGGAGGCCGTATGAGGAGGCGGAAGATTGCACGGTCCGGTCTGGCGGCGGCGCTGATCCTGGGCATGGCAGGCTGCGCGGGAGGGCCCGCGGCGGTGCCCGGGAGAGTGCCTTTCGAGGTGGGAGGATCCCCAATGGGCGGCGTACGATGCATGGTCTACATCAACTGGGACGGGTTCGCCTGGTACTACTGGCAGAGGGCCCACGGGGAGGGAAGGGCCCTTCCCGTGCTCGACTCCCTGGTCGGGCAGGGCACGCTGTTCACCGACGTCCGTTCCGGCGTGCCCTCGATCACCAATCCCATGCAGACGGCGCTCCTCACCGGCGCCTGGCCCGCCGTCACCGGCAACTGCTACCGCTACTACGACAGGGCCTCCGGCAAGGTCGTGGAGACGGGACGCACGAACCGCGCGGAGACATTGGCGGAGGCGGTGAGGCGCCAGGGCCTCACCGCCGCCTCCGTACAGCAGTTCATGCTGGAGAACCGTGGCACCGCGCGTGGGGACCCGAAGGCGCCTTATCTCCAGTTCGACGGGGGAGGGGACTCCCGCGTGCGTTTCGAGGCCGCCGGCGCCCTGGTGGCCGGAGAGGCGGCCGGCGTGGGGGAGATGCGGGTCCGCATGGCGCGCCTGCCGGACTTCCTGGCCCTCTACATGGACGACCTGGACGCCGTGGGCCACAACGACGGGATCGCCTACGGGGTCCTGCCCGCGGACACGGAGGAGAAGCGCCTCCGGTCCGTCGACGGGCGCCTCTCCGAGATGGACGCACGGCTGGGAGCCTTCCTGGAGCGGTGCCGGAAACTGGGCATCTACGACGACATGGCCTTCGTCCTGACGGCGGACCACGGCATGGCGCCGTACGGCGCGAGGGACGCGAAGGACGGGACGGGAGCCGCCTCCCGGCTGCCGGACCTCCTGGCGCGCCTGCGCTCCGCGGGCTTCAGTCCCGAGGTGCCGGCCGTGGGCAAGGGTCCCTCCGCAGGCACGGACGTGGTGGTCGTCACCGCGGGCCTGCAGGCCCTCCTCAGCTGGACGGGGGAGGACGGGAAGCGGACGGAGGCCGCCGCGCGGATGAAGGAGGCGGTTGCGGACGAGGATTACGTCGGCGCGACGCTGGACGGGGCGGAACTGGCCGCCCGCGGCGCCATGGAGGGGTTCGCGGACCTGGTGGTCTCCCCGGCCGTGCCCTACCACTTCAAGACGGCCAACGCGGCCTATCGGGCGCGGGGCCAGCACGACTCCCTGGACGAGACCGCCCAGCACGTGTTCGCCCTCATGTGGGGCCGGGGGGTGAGGTCCGGCGCCGTGATGGGGGAACGGGTCTCCGTCATCGACTTCGCGCGCACCATGACGAGGCTCCTGGGCATCGAAGGCCCCCGCGACGCCACCGGGAGGATCCTGGAGGCCGCGCTGCGGTAGGGGGCCGGGGCTTCAGGCCTTGGTGGCCGCCGCTTCCTCCGCACGGCGTTCCAGGTTGCGCGCCTCGTGCTTCTCGCCCAGGTGCCGCAGCTCGAGGAAAACGACGGTCATGGTGATGGAGGCGGATGCCACGTCCGCCAGGGGGAAGGCCCACCAGATGCCGCCCAGGCCGAAGAAGAGCGGCAGGACGAGGGCGAGGGGGATGAGAAGGATGAACTGCCGCAGCAGACCCAGGAAGAAGGTGCGCATCGCCTTGCCTACGGCCAGGAAGTAGTTGGAGCCGATGATCTGGAACGCCGCCGTGGGCACGAGGAGCACCATGACGCGCAGCACGCTGCCCGCGGCGCGCCTCAGGCCCGCGTCCGGCGTGAACAGGCCCATGCACGCCGCGGGAAAGACCTCCATGACGGCCCAGCCCAGCAGCGCCACCCCCAGGGCGATGAGGGAGGCGTCCCGCAGGGCCGTCTTCACGCGGTCGTAGCGGTGCGCGCCGTAGTTGTAGCCGGCCACGGGCTGGAACCCCTGCGCGATGCCGATCAGGGGCAGGATGACGATGGAGTTCAGGCGTTGCACCATGCTGTAGATCGTGATGGCCTGGTCTCCGCCGTAGTGGCCGAGGTTGTTGTTCATGATCAGGGCCAGGAGGCTCATGCCCGCGGACTGCACGAAGGACGGGAAGCCCAGGACCGCGCTTTCCCTGAAGATCGACCACCGTGGCCTGAGGGACTTGAACGTGATCCTCACGACAGTTCTCTTCCTGATATACAGCTGGAGAAGGAAGACGGTGGAGGACAACTGGCTGATCACCGTGGCGATGGCGGCGCCCTTCACTCCCATCGGGATGGCGAAGATGAGAAGCGGGTCCAGGAAGCAGTTGAGGCCCGCCCCGAGCACCATGCCGAACATCGAGGCTTTCGTGTTGCCCTCAGCGCGCAGCAGGGTGCTGGCCGCCATGGACAGCGTGTAGAGCGGGAACCCGGAGCCTACGATGAGAAGATAGTCGCGTGCGTAGGGCAGGATGGCCGTGCTGGCGCCGAAGAAGCGCAGGACGGGGTCGCAGAACAGGACAAGCAGGACGCTCAGCAGGATGGTGATGCCTGTCACCAGGCCCAATGTGCCTCCCGCCGTTCGTGCGGCATCCTCCGGGCGTTTCTCGCCGAGACGCCGGGACATGATGGAAGCCGCCCCGGCGCCCAGGGCCTGGGCGAAGGCGGATACGATGATCTGGATCGGGAACACGATGGCTAGTGCCGCTATGGCCAGGGACCCGACTCCCTGGCCCACGAAGATGGTATCTACGACATTGTATAGGGCGTTCACCAGCATGCCGACGGCCGCCGGAATGCCCAGCTTGAAAAGAAGGGGCACGATGCGTTCTTCCCCCAGGAAGTCCGCTTTCCTGTCATTCATTGGAACGCGAATGTAGTCGTTGTCCGGGAAAAATGCAAGTGTTTGCTTGCAATGGATCCCAAAACGGGTATATTGAGCCCGTCGATGACCGGAGAAACGCGCGAGAAGATACTCAAGGCGGCCCTGGAACTGTTCTCCGAGAAGGGTTTCGCCGCCGTCGGAACCAGATCCATCGCCCAGCAGGCCGGGGTGAACGAGGTCACGCTGTTCCGGCTTTTCGGCTCCAAGCAGGCCCTTTTCATCGCGGCCTTCCGCCGCTTCATCATACAGCCCAGTGAAGAGTATCTTCTTGCCGATATCCGGCATGACCTCGAGTACGACCTGCACATGATCGGCAGGCGTTTCGTGGAGCTTTTCGGCAACAATGACAGGTTCGTCCGCATGAGCTTCAAGGAGATCGGCCAGTTCGAGGAGATCGACGGGGTGCTGCGCGGCCAGCCCGGGCGGATGAAGGCCCTGGTCCGCGGCTACCTGCGGGAGATGAAGGACCGCGGGGCGTTCCACGGGGAACCGGATGAGCTCTCGGAGATCCTGGGCGACATCCTGTTTTCCCTGGCGCTGCACTACGCGGCTCTTGGCGATCGCGCGGGCGCTGCGGGCCTGGAACGGACCGTGGACCGGTTTCTGGACATCTTCATAGAGGGGATTCGTGATGGACGCGATCATTGAACGGATTCTGGGAAACGATCGGGCGGCCGATCACTACGGCATGGAGACGCTGGAGTATGCCGACGGGCATGCAGCGGTGGGCATGGAAATCGGGGACCGGCACCTGAACGGAAACGGCACAGTGCACGGAGGTGTCCTCTTCGCCCTGGCCGACGTCGCCTTTGCCCTTGCGGCCAATTCGCGGGGTACGGCGGTCGCCGCCCAAGCCGGCATCTCCTTCTGCGCGGCGGTACGTTCCGGCAGGCTGGTCGCGACGGCCCGTGAGGTGTCCCTGGGCGGCAGGCTGGGGACCTATCTGGTGGAGATCCGCGACGGGGAAGGGAAGTTCGTGGCCTCCTTCCAGGGCCTGGCCTATCGGACTACAGTTCCACGTCCGTCCAGCCGGACGCCGTGAGCTGGCGCTGGCAGCGGTAGCCGACGCGGCGCAGGAGCGCGACGGCCTCAGCGAACCTGCCGTCCAGCTGTTCCACGCGGTGGGTGTCCGACGTGAGCAGGACCGGGATGCCGAGTTCCCGCGCCTCCTGCAGGATCCACGTGGAGGGGTAGAAGGACGTGAGGCCGGCGCGCATCACGCCGCCCGTGTTCAGTTCCATGGGCAGGCCGGAGCGGGCCACGGCCTCCAGGGCCCCCCGGGCCGCCGTGCGGTACCAAGGCTCCTCCTCGCAGAACAGGGACTCGTTCCTGTTGTTCTTCTTCACGATGTCGAAGTGGCCGATGAAGTCGCATGCCCCCTCGGCCGCCAGTGCGGCCACGCAGCGGTAGTAGCCCTCCACCAGGGCCCGCAGGTCCCCCCCGAATCCCACCCTCAGCATCGTCTGGAACTCGGGCGGCGGACCGTCCACCGTCCAGGCGTGCATCCCGGGCCGGGGATCGTTGAAGTGCACGGAACCGATGACGTAATCCAGGCCCAGCTCCCGGATCCGTTGGGCCCCCGGCGTGACGACGCCGGGAAGCCAGTCCACCTCCATGCCGAGGTAGATCTCCAGCCTATCCGCGAAGGCGGCCTTCGCCTCACGGACGGCCGCCATGTACGGCGCCAGGTTCTCCTCGGGCATGGTCCAGTCCGTGGGGAAGGGAAGCGTGTTGTGACCGCTGAAGCCCAGGCGGGGCATGCCCAACCTCATGGCCTCCCTGGCGAGGTCCCGCGGTTCCCCGCGGCCGTCGCAGTAGCGGGTGTGGGTATGGAAGTTCCCGAATGACCAGGTCGGCTCGCCGATTCCCATGCGCGGGAAGATACCGCTTTTCCTGCCCGGGAGGCCAGAGGGGGGGGCGCCGGGCCTTCAGGCCTCAATGGGCAGGATCGTGTCCAACCGGATGAGGAGCAGGACCTTGTGGAGCTCCCTGCTGCAGCCCCGGATCCTCAGGGTACGGCCCGTCTCCTTGAGCTTCCCGCGGAACAGCAGGATGCTTCCGATCCACGAGGAGGACAGGACCCGGACATCGGAAAACTCCAGCGTGATCGTCTGAAAGGACTCCTCGAGCGCCCGTTCCATTCTCCTGCGGAAGTGCATGCGCAGTTCCTCCGTCAGCGGATCCTGGAAGTTCAGGACGAGTTCCCTGCCGTTCGCCTCGAGCCGTTCGATCATGGCGCGCCTACCTGCCCGCCGCGAAGAACGCCTCGCCCCCGATGTGGGCGGCCAGCCGCAACCGGAGCAGGCGCGGGTCCTCCCCGGCCACGAAACCGAGCACCCCATCCAGCACGATGAGTCGCCTCCGCAGCGTGGCGCCTTCGGGATTGTCCGAAAGGAGGGCGCTGTGGAACACCTCTTCGATGACCGCCGGATCCGTCCCGTCCACGACGAGCTTCATGCCCAGCTTCAGGTGCCGGTCCTCGATGTCCGGGATGTCCCCCTCGACGGACAGGAGCCCTTCCCGCCGCGCCTTTTCCGCGAAGGAGACGATCTGTTCGACAAGGGGGGCCAGCGCGGCCCTCTCCGTGTCGCTGCATGTCAGGCGGGCCGCCAGTTGCGGGTCGTATCTCATCCGTTCTCCTTGAGGGCATTATAACCCCTCCGCGCCGGCAGTCAAACCCGTCGGCCTGGGCGCGTGGGGGCCGTTGTTCGGCGACGCCGTTCACTCCTCGATGATCCGCGTGTCCCCCAGGGCCTTGAAACCGGTCACCACCACCGTGGGTCCGGGCCGCCGCGGCGTTTCCGGCTGCCCGAGCGCGGCTCCGAGACCGCGCGCGATCCGCTTCAGGAAGCCGCCGTCCCTCGTGCCGCGTCTCTGGTCGCCGAGGAGTGTGAGCATGCGGATCTCCACCCTGGTCCCCCTGGGCACGAGGATCTTCGTGTCCCCCATGAGGGAGGCCACCTTCACCAGGAAGGCTCCAGGCAGGCCGGAGAGGGCGCGCAGGTCCACCTTCGCGTCCCCGATCACGGAAACGGCCTTCAGGACGCGCGGCTCCGAGGGTTCGACGGTCAGGTTCATGTCGCCGAGGAGGCGGAAGCGCATGGGCGCCTCGAGGCCTTCCAGCCGGGCGACCTCCCGCTCCAGCTCCTGCCCCGAAAGGATGACCGTGCCCGCGGAGGCGTCCCGCGCGGAGCCGCGTTCCGCCATGTCCGCGGGGAAATCCGCGATCACGGCGTCCAACTCCTCGATGGTACGGGACCGTTCCGCGCCCTCGACGCGCCGCTCGAACTCGTCCTGCTCCAGGTCTCCGCGCGCGTAGGCTTCGGAAAGCAGAGCGATGACCCGCTCCCTCCTTCGAGGCACTCCGTAGACGTGACCTTCGCTTCCGGCCGGCGGCCGGGATCCCTGCTCCATTTTCGTCCTTTCGGCGGTCCCAGTATGGACCCGCCGGGCCCCGGGCGCAAGGGAACCGTGCGCTTGCCGCCCTCAGGCGCGCGTGGCATACTCATCCGTCATGAATCGGGCGATCCTGCGCGCCGCAGCAGCGGTGTTCCTCCTTTTCCGCGTTTCCGGGACCTTCGGCGTGTCCATGGCCGCTGACGGCAAGGCGGCCGTCAGCGACGCGGATCTTCGGCGGACCGTGGCGCTTTCCGGGACTTGGCAGTTCGTGTGGGGGCGTCTGGTCGCCCCAGGGGAGTTCGCGGCGGATCCCGCGCCGGCCGCCGTCTCCATCGGGGTGCCCGGCTTCTGGACCGCGAAGGAGGCGGGATTCCCCGCCGTGGGCTGCGCCACCTACAGGCTCGTCGTGGAACTGCCTGAGGCGCCCGCGGAGCCGATCGGCCTGTACCTGACGCAGATCTCCAATGCGTACCGGGTGTACGGCAACGGCGTCCTCCTGGCGGAGAATGGACGCGTTTCCGAAAGCAGCGGGGACGTCCGGGGTGTGCTCGCGCCCCGCACAGTATTCCTCAGCGCCGCGGGGCGCCTCGAGATCGTGGTCCAGGTGGCCAATGCGGACGACCTGACCGCCGGGATGAACGCCGCGCCCATCCTCGGCTACCAGACGGCGGTTGCCCCCCTTCAGGCGGGGTCCACCCAGCTGGATCTCATGATCTACGTCGGCATCCTCATCATGGGGCTGTACCACATCCTGCTCGCCGTCCTGCGCCCGGAGGAACGGGCTTCCCTCTACTTCGGGCTCCTCAGCCTGGACCTGGCGCTCCGCGGCCTTCTCACCGGCTCCCGCATCATCCACCAGGTCCTGGGAGGCGTCGGGTACCATACCCTGATCGCCGTGGAATACGCCACGGTCTACCTGGCCGTGCTCATGATTTTCCTCTATTTTTATCACCTGTTTCCGCACGAGCGCCCGGCTTACGTCCGCATCCCCCTTCTCGCGGTCACCGTGGCCATGTGCGTTTTCGTCGTCTTCGCGCCCATTCCCTGGATTGCCCCCGTGCACCTGGGCTACGAGGTCCTTCTCCTCGCCGTCGCCGTCCTGATCCTCGTCTGGCTGATCCGTGCCATCGCGGCGCGGCGGGACGGTTCCGTGCTCATGCTGACCGGTTTCCTCGTGATGATGGGCGGCATGGTCTACGACATCCTCCTGGACGTTTCGGACAAGGGGGCGTTCTTCTTGTCCTCCTACGCCATGTCCGTCTTCGTCTTCCTCCAGGCCGTGCTCATCGCCAGGAGGTACGCGGACGCCTTCCGTTCCGTGGAGGACAGGTCCCGGGAGAACGAGGCCCTCGCCACGGCCTACGGCCGGTTCGTGCCCCATGAGTTCCTGGCGCTCCTCGGCAAGGATTCCATCGTCAACGTGGAGTTGGGCGACCAGATCGAGACGGAGATGACGGTCCTGTTTTCCGACATCCGTTCCTTCACCAGCCTCTCGGAGAACATGGGACCCAAGGAGAATTTCAACTTCCTCAACTCCTACCTGAAGCGCATCTCCCCGGTCATCCGGCGCAACCACGGATTCATCGACAAGTACCTCGGGGACGGCATCATGGCCCTTTTCCCCGGCAGCCCCGCCGACGCGCTGCTCGCCAGCGCCGAGATGCGGGAGACGATGCGCGAGTACAACAGGCACCGGGCCAGGTCGGGTTACCGCGAGATCTCCATCGGCGTCGGGATCAACCGCGGAAGGCTCATGCTGGGCACCATCGGGGAGACCTCGCGGATGGAAGGGACCGTCATCTCCGACGTGGTGAACCTCGCTTCCCGCCTGGAAGGCCTGACGCGGACCTTCGGGGCCTCCGTGCTCATGAGCGACGCCGTGGTCTCGGCCTGCCCGGACCGCGCGGGGCTTCCCTCGCGCTACCTCGGGCACGCGCAGGTGAAGGGCAAGGAGAGGACCGTTGCCATCCACGAGCTCTTCGAGCCCTCGGAATCCGTCAAGCTCGGAACGCGTCTCCGCTTCGAGGAAGCCGTGCGCGGCTACGAGGAGCGGCGCTACGAGGATGCCATGGCCGGCTTCGAGGCTGTGGCGGCCGAGGATCCCTCCGACGGCGCGGCCCGTTATTTCCTGGGAAGGCTTGCGGAGATCGTGGGGCGCGGGCCGCAGGAACCGCTTTGAAGGAGACCGCCGGTCCGGAGCCGCTCCGGATCCGGCATGCTCCACCGCCTCAGGTCCGGATCACCTCGACCCCCATCGCCCTGAGGTCCTCCGTCATCGCCCGGGACGCCTTGGCATCCGTGATGACCTTCTTCACGTCCTTCATGCCGCAGAAGGACTCCAGGGAGACCTTGCCCCACTTGGAGGAGTCCGCCAGGGCGATCACCTCCCGTGCGTGCCTGCAGATCACGCGCTTCTGCGCCACCAGCTCCTTTGGGGTGTCCGTCAGGCCCTCCCCGATCGAGAGGCCCCAGAGCCCCACGAAGGCCTTCCCGATGTTCCAGGACCGCAGCTCGTCCTCCCGCAGCGCGCTGAGCATGCCGTAGGAGCTGCGCCGGAGCGTGCCGCCGATCAGGATGATCGTGGCGTCGCTGTTCGCCGCCAGCCAGTAGGCCATGTTCAGCCCCAGGGTGACGACGGTGAGGGCGTGGCGCTCCGCCAGGTGCGTGCACATGCCGTAGACTGTGGTGCTCGCGTCCAGGAAGACCACTTCCCCGTCGGAGACCATCGAAGCCGCCGCCCGGGAGATCCGCTGCTTTTCCGGTTGCCTTTCCGCGAGGCGGGAGGCGAAGGTGGAGCCGCGCGCCGTGGCCTCCGCCGCGATGGCCCCGCCGTGCGTGCGCACGAGGTCCCCCGCCTTCTCCAGCTCCGCGAGGTCCTTGCGGATCGTCACGGCGGACAGCCCGAAGCGGGCGGACAGCTCCTCCACCGTGGCCCGGCCCTGCCTGGCCACGAGTTCCCGGATCTCCCGCAGGCGCTCCTTCTGGAAGATCGCCTCGCCGCCTTTCACCCGGTTCCCTCCATGGAGCGTCACGGGCGCGCCATGGCGCACAGCGCCCCGTGCACCCTGCCGTTGGACGACACGTAGGTCGACTCCCGGAGGACGGACAGGGGCTCCCCGCCCAGGCCGCTGATCTCCCCCCCCGCCTCGCGCACGAGGCAGGCGCCGGCCGCGAAGTCCCAGGGTTTGTCGAGGAATTTCACGGATCCGTCGAGGCGGCCCTCCGCGACGTAGGACAGGTGGCGCGCCGTGGAACCGAACATGCGCACGGCGAAGACCCCCTGCGCGACGCGGCCTACGGCGGGCAGTTTCCGCGCCGGGTCGCGGCGCAGGTCGGAGTCCAGGCCCACGCAGCATTGGCCCGGGTCGTCCCGGTCGGAGACGCGGATCCGCGCGCCATTGAGGAACGCCCCGCCGCCCCGCTCCGCGGCGTACATCGCGTCGTCGGACGGCATGTAGATGACGCCCACCACGCCCTCCCCGGCGCGGGCCAACGCGATGGAGACGCCGTAGCAGCGGATGCCGCGGATGTAGTTGTGCGTGCCGTCCAGGGGATCGATGACCCA
>Ga0153915_10000252_pt1 | contig 48319 bp, 62 predicted proteins | sample Opewatmetagenome_2_FD_107003 | JGI IMG/M metagenome (GOLD analysis project Ga0153915, IMG submission 107003) | Freshwater wetland microbial communities from Ohio, USA - Open water 3 Core 3 Depth 3 metaG | ecosystem: Environmental > Aquatic > Freshwater > Wetlands | place: USA: Ohio, Lake Erie...
AGCCTCCGTGGTCGCGACTTGCGTAGGATTGTTCGCGGGCGCCTCGCTTCCAGGATACGTCCCCAAGGCCGCCCACGCGGACTCGACGCTCTTGCCTCCTGAGGGCAGCGTCAAGTAATGCTGCTCCATCGCGTTGCGCGCTTCGTCGCTCATTTGTCCGTGCGACGCGGCTTGCAGCGCAAGCATCGTCTGGTGCAACGTTGCACGATTCGCCGCGGCACGCTCCGGGCCGAAGCTGCTGTTCGGATCGAAGGCCATCGCGCCGTACTGCAAAATAGGCTCCAACGCGGCGAGGTGCGTCTGCGCGACCTGGTTCTTGTCGCCTCGCACTTCGGCCCGGCGAAGCTCTTCTTGCTTCTTGTACATGTCGAATGCACTGTCGAAGGACTTCCCTATCGCGTCGGCCAGAACATTGCCGCTATTGTACTGGGCCTGATAGACCATCTTAGTAGCCTCCAAAATACTTGTTGTACGAGTCCGAAGCACCACCTGAGATGCTTCCTAGAGAACTTCCCCCGAAAAGACTCGACGCAATGTTACCGATACCACTGCTCAGCATCCCACCGAGCTGACCGCCAACGGAACCAAGTGCATTGCCCATCAACGACCCGAACGCTGATGTCTGAAAGTTAGGCGAGAGCAACGCCTGTTCCGACTGCGAGCCAAGCTGCCCTAGGAGCGAATTGCCCAAGGACGCATACTGATTTCCACGGTTGGAAATGCTAGACAAGGCGCTCTGCTGCATCGGACTGTAGGCATTTTGGTACGCATTACTATAAAGCTGCGAGATGTTCGTCAGCGCCTGCGCATACGGTTCCGAGGCACCTTGCGCAATCGAACTAAGCGCGGCACCAGAGCCAAAGTTCCCGAGGCCCGAGGCTCCAAGACGCTGTTCCAGGCTGCGACGCGTCTCGTTGGCCTGCTGCGCCGCAAGGGCATTGGCGTTCTGCCCGTAGGGACTCGTCGCAGCGGACGCTACTTGCTGCGCTTGCGACATCATTGAACCTTGCGCACCGCCAAGTTCGCCCATAAGGTCCGAGGCGCTGCGCCCGTATTGGTCCTGGGCCTTTCCGTACAGATCGCTTACGTTCATCGAGGACCCAGGATTCGTAAGCATTCCGTAGAAGGCATTCGACCTTTCACCGTTGAGATCTCGCCCATTCTGAGCCGCGTAGCCCGCGGTCACATCCGTCGTCGTCTTCAGTGCGTCGCCCACAGCGAGCCTCCTGCGATTAGTCTATACGCCATATGTCGTCGTACACAATGTCTTTAGGGTCTATTTCAAGCGGGTCAAGCAGCCCGCGGTGAGGTCGTTTTCCGCACGCACAGAAGCCTAGTTCGGAAGCCAGTTTCCGCACTCCGTGCCCCGCCTGAGCCTCCAGGTGCAGCTCCGGGCGCACGAGAGCGCAGAGGTCTGCCAAGATCCAAGGCAAGGCCGCATGTGCCTCGCGCCCAGGGCCAACGAACGGATGTACTACGACAAAGCCGTCAGCCATCGGCCGCTCTAGGAACAGGACGACGCCCTCGCGTCCGGTGCTCCAGACCTCGACCACTTTGGCTCTGAACCACATGGTGAACTCGCCAAAGCTGACAGTACACAGCGTGGCCCTGGTCCAGGCTTCGGCCTTAGAGCCCATCTGCCTCCAGGACCACAGCAGCGTCGCGTAGAAGTCCTCCAGCGCGACTGATTTAATCTCGCACATTGTGGATCTCCGCAGGTCTGACACGCAGGACCAGGGCCTCAAGGGCCAATGGTCCAGTGCGCGTCGACGCAAGCCGAACTCGGAACGCATCGCTTCGTGCCCTGAAGTGCGCCTCATCGGAGTATGTCCCAGGCTCGAGCGCGATGTCGCCCTCCGGAGTCCAGGAGTACCCGCGGTCCCCGGACACCGACAGCCCGTAAGTCGTCGTCAGCGTGCGCACGATGTCGGCAAGATCGTTGATCTTCAAGTTGATCCTGGTCAGAACCTTGTCCATGTCCGGAGCGTCGAAATCAAGGTCCCCGGTCTCAAAGCTGCTTGGTATCGGCGTCTCGACCACCGAAGCCCCGACAATGAGCGAGTCGTCCTGCGCGGCCCTGTTCGCGACGTACAAGGCTCCGTTGGCGTCGACCGCAAACAGCACGAGGCCCGAACGCGACGGGGCTAATTCGGCCCACGTCGTGCTCTTGAGATCGGACCATTCATACGGTATAAGGTCGTGCCACGTTGTCTCAGAGACGATGGGCATCGACGCAAATGCGACGAACAGTGACTTTGGACTCTCGCTGTATGACCAGGCCTTCGTGCGCGCGTTCCAGAAGAACGTCCTCCAAATGCGTCCGCTCGAGTCGTTGAAGAACGTCAAGAACAGCGTCTCCAGCTCGCGGACGTAGATGACCTGCGTGCGGCGCGGATCGCGCATCTTGCGCACAGACTCGGTGACGACATCGGTTCCGATGGCCTCGCACGTCACCGCGCGCGTCGCGCTCAGAACGCTTCGATTCAAGAAGTAGATGTTGTCCGTCGCGACGAAGACAAGGCCACCTCCGAAGCTGGCCCAGGCCCGGATGCCTGCGAGCACGATCTGCCCGACTTCGACCTTTGCAAACGCGAACGGAAGTCCAGTGGTGTCGCTCGCGAACCCGGTGTAGACGCCTGTCTCCATGAAGACGACCGGAATGTCTTCTAGGGACGCAAGTTTTAAGATCGCGCCATTCTCCTGCGAAAAGACAACGTAGTCGACTGCGGCGAACTCCGTGATGTCTGTCAGGCTTGACCACCTGACGAAGCGCGAGCCCTCAACGTCGGATTCAACAACACCGCCGAGCCAGACGCGCCCATTGAAGTACATGACCGAGTTGGCGCCCTGAACGTAGTCCTCAGGCACGGTATCGTCTTCGGCCGCATGGGAGGCAAAAGCAGACAGCAGTGCGCCGTCATACCACACGAGGCCTCCGACACTGCCGTCGGTCATCAATAGCCGCGACGGGGCATACGTATAGTCGACCATGTCCGTGATGCCGAACGAGAATCGATGCTCGATCCAGAAGCTCGACTCCGCGTGCACCGGCGCAGTGTCGAACTCGAGCGAGTCGACGTTGACCGTTACGATTTCGGTCGCAACATCAGCGCCCAGGGCATTGGTCGTATGCACCATGTCTCCGGCGCGAACGCACATCTCGTTGAAGTCCATATCGTCCGACACGAAGGTCGTCGAGGTCTCCGATGAGATGACGTAGGCCGAATTGGTTCCGAACGGAACCCGCTGCCAAGTCGAGTCCTCGCTTCCGAGGACCCGGACGCACTTGTTTGTCAACGCGACGAAGACGAACGTCATGTCCTGCTTGTAGAACCCAAGTACGTCTTGCACGGTCTCATCTGCTTCGAGGTCCGTGATCTGTCCGAAGGAGTCCTTCATCGAATTGAACGGAACAAAGGCCGGCCTACGTGTCGGTCCCGAGGGCTCCACGATAAAGCCGTCAATGAGTGACATCTCCCCGATGGCGAGCGATGCTCCAGGTGCATTGGCGTTCATGCCTTTCGTCAGCGGACGTAAAGCGATCGACTGCGGGCTCGGTGGAACGAAGTCACTCATTGACGACACTCCTTACTTCGGCTGAGGCAGCGTATCGTCTGCCTTTCGCCCCATGTTGAACAAGTAGGTTCCGAGGCCTGCGACCGCGGACACGAGAGCGGCCATGATCGCCAGCTTACCCTCGCTGAGGACGTATGCGGCACCGACGATCTTCAGTGAGATGAACCCGGCGATCGCATAGAAAGCGAAGCCGCCGACCTTGTATGGGTCCAGGTGCCAGTCGCGATCCGAAATAGGAGCCCACACCTGAGTCGCGAGCCACTTAATGATGCGCTTCACCACGACCCAGATCACAGTCAGAATGTCCTTCAGCTTCACTTTTTGCCCCCTTTGCCCTTCTTGCCACCTTTGCACGCCATGTCAGTGCCCTCCTTTCTTGGCCGTTTCGCTCGCGATGAACATGATGAGCTGCATCGTAAACACCAGAGCGCTCGGAATTGTTGCGGCCAAGATGACCGACCGTGCGCCCAGACCCGCCTTGCGCATTTCAGTGTCCTCCTTCATTTGGACTTCAAGTTCCTTGCGTAGCTTGGCACACTCTTCAAGTCCAAGACATTCCGCAGGACGTTTGATATTCCAGAGTTCATTGACGGTTTCGTGAACTTCGGTCTCGAAGCTATAGTGCGCAGCCTTTAGTAGGTGAAGGTCGCCTCGAACGCCATTGGACCTCGTTGGGAGCGGCCCCATTAGCACCGTCAAGGCTTCCGACAGCTCGGACCTCAGGTCCGCGATCGCTTCATCATGATCTCGGCATTTGCGATCCAGGTCATCTACGTTCACCACAGGCTCCCTTCAGGACTGCTTCAAGCCCAATAGAGGATTCGCGCGAAGCTCATCGACGAGACGCCACGAGACACCTACGAAAGCCCCGGTGGCCATTGCCATAAGGACCGTCTCCGGATGCCCAGGACGCAGGACTCCGACCACGAGTCCTGAACCGAACGACACCGCACCGAGGCGCCACCACGTCTTGCGCAAAGATTCCTGTCTCAGCTCAGAGGCCGCTTGCGTCAACGAACTTTTGCAGCTCTCGAACGCATTCCGCGATTCCTTGAGCGAAAGCTGAAGCTGCGTCAATGTGATCTTGGAGGCTTCCAGCTCGCTCGACAGCGCGGTCGAGAGCTTTGAGAGCCGCGACGCTATGTCGTTGAGCGTCGCGGAGTCCGCCGGGACCGAGATACGTGGCGCCGAAAGAGGCAACTGCGCCAAGACCAAAGGACACAAGGCAAGCAAAGAGACAAGAACGAACACGCACCTTAGGGCTCCTTTCATATGTCTAGCTCTCCCTGAACGCGAGGCGTCTCATTGGTGACTTTCATCAACGTTGCGCGGACCCAACAAACCTGATGGATGTCTTTATCCGTCGTGAAGAGGCGCACAGGTTGAAATCGCACATCACACCCGGGGCTGATGTACTTGTTCCAGTATTTGTGCGTGTAGTACAGGAAGCTGTTCTCGTTCCAAAAGCTGACGTGCGTCGGGTCCTGGAAAGCGCCACGGCCGTCGGTCGACGGGACCTGAATGAAGGCATACGCACCGGGGGCCAAGACGCGATAGAGTTCGCGCATCGTATGAATCGGGTCGTTGAGATGTTCGAATATGTCGAACGCCCTCACGACCCCGATGCTGTTGTCCTCGAAAGGCCAACGCTCATTTAGGTCCGCGACAATGTCGGCGTCCTGAAGATCGACAGTCTCGAATCCCTTCGAGGCTGCCATGCGCCCGCCGAGTTCGACGCATCGAAGTCCCTGGCGTCGAGTCCAGGCTTCGGCCATCTGCGGCAGATACTTGTCCGAAAGTGCATAGGTATTCGTCTGGATGAACTTATTCACGTCCGGGTCGAGCCAGGTGTTCTCGCCGTGGACGCGATATAGGTACAATGGCTCATTCAGATGCAAGAACTCCGTCTCAAGGAACATTCTGCACATCAGGTCCAGATCATCGGTCACGGGCAGAGTCGGATCGTATCCGCCGATCTTATCGTACAGTGTGCGTCTGAATGCGCGTACATGATTCGGAGCTCCCCAGATTTTCGAGACAGACGCGGCTGTCGGCGCCATCGAAATGGTTTCGTCCAGCGGGTGCCCTTTATAGTCGAAGTCGCGGTAGGTCCAGCCGTACCTGGCATCATATCGAGTGCAAGGCTCGAAATCTTGATTGCAGCACACGCTGTTCGAGTAGACGAAACCGATATCGGGGTGCTCTTCAAAGGCCAGTCGGAGCTTTTCGATGCACCCTGGGAGCAGCATATCGTCATGGTCGACCTCGACCAAGATGTCTCCGGTACAACGATCGACCGCCTGTCCTTTGAGGAAGCCGACGTTCTTAGAGTTCGCGTCTTCGGTTTCAGGAAGCACACTCTCGTGAATGCGCGCGTCCTCGAGTCCGAGTGGCTTTGCCCCGCCGTTGTACAAGATGACCCATTCGTCCCAGGGCTGGAAGCGCATCGATTCATACAGCGCCATGAGGTCCTTCGGTCGGTGCGTAGGAGTGAAAATGCTTATCTTCATATATAACTCCTTACATATAGTAGGCTTTTGCATCAATAGCCACTGTGTCACTAAACGGAGATATTTGGAGCTTATTGTCCGCTACACGTATATAACTACTCATGTCTGCACCTGCAAGGTGTGCAAGTGTATCTATTACAGTTCCTTGACGCAGGTATAAATACACTGAACCTTCACTGCCTCCAACCGTATAGCGATAAAGGTAGACGAGTCCGAAAGTAGAAGTAACTGCAGCAAAATCGATCAATGTCGTCCATGTAGAGCCTAAAAGACCTGTTATCTCACACCGTAATGCGGGCCCTTGCACTCCCTGGGCTCCAATTACTCCTTGGTATCCTTGTGGTCCGCCATACGATCCCTGGTAGCCCTGATTCCCTTGCGGACCTAAAGGTCCGATGGCTTGCCCCCAGGCCAGGATCAACGTTCCTGTCTGCCCGAAGATATATGTGTTGTTCGATGGAGTGCAAACAATGGTCTGCGCTGAGGGAAACGTAAGTGTAGAGTCCCACCCGTAGACTGTTATTTCCGAAGCTCCAGTACGCTTTGCGTATTTCAATGTGCATGTTATGTACGATGGAGTGTAAGGGGCCCCTGGAACGTAGTAATGTACTATACTTGACCCTGAGAACGTCATCACATCATTCACATTCGGGAGGCTCGCGGAGATCGCGTTATATAGCTCTGAATAGTACGGATTCAAGATTACTGTATTTCCGAAGTTGATAACCGTGCCTTGCACACCTTGAGGGCCTAAGTATCCTTGAGGACCAGCAGCTCCAGTAGCTCCTTGAACACCGACATCTCCCTGCGGACCACCGGAACCCGTCGCACCTACGCCACCTTGAACTCCAATATTTCCTTGAGCACCCTGTGCTCCGGAAGCTCCGACCGCCCCTTGATTCCCTTGATATCCTTGATAGCCGCGAAGGCCTTGTGCCCCGACTACGCCCTGCGCTCCTTCGGCTCCTGTGTCGCCCACCGCACCCTGAACTCCTTGGACTCCACGAGAACCTATGAGAACGATGGTCCAGTCCGAATACGCCCCGGTCCCTTCGACATAGGAAACCGCAACCTGCAACGTCGTGCTCGAGTACGACGTTATAAAGCCTTCCATGAAGTTCTCCGGAGCCGCAGTACGTGAAATCCGTACCGGAGACCCGACTTGAAGCGCCGATTGACTCGCCGTCACGGAGACTGTCAAGGTCTTCGTGCCTGTAGCAACGAACAACGAAGAAGCGCTCGACAACGGACCGGGGGCATTTCCCTGGTTCCCCTGATCGCCTTGTACTCCGGAAGCTCCGAGACCTCCCTGATTGCCTTGCTGTCCTTGTGCCCCCTGAGATCCAACAGCACCTTGATTCCCTTGATTTCCTTGTGTTCCTGCTTGTCCTTGAGCTCCTTGGTAACCTTGATACCCGCGAGAGCCTTGAACGCCAACGGAACCTTGATAACCTTGGTAGCCTCGAGACCCCTGCGTTCCTTGGTTCCCGGCTGCGCCTGTCGCGCCTTGACTCCCCTGATAGCCGAGGACACCTTGATATCCTTGATTGCCTTGGTTGCCTTGAGCTCCGGAAGTGCCTAAGACACCCTGGTTGCCTTGGTTGCCCTGCCCGCCCTGCACCCCGATTGAACCCTGATGTCCTTGATTTCCTTGTGCTCCTATGACTCCTTGAGTTCCTTGATAACCCTGATTCCCAAGAGAACCTTGAACTCCGGAAGCTCCCTGATAGCCTTGGTAGCCGCGCACACCTTGCACGCCTTGGTTCCCGATAGCGCCTATCGTACCTTGATTTCCCTGATAGCCGAGGACTCCTTGATATCCTTGATATCCACGGCTTCCTTGATTGCCCTGACTGCCGACAGAACCTTGACTGCCTTGCGCTCCAGTTGCTCCAGTTGCGCCCTGCGCCCCGGTCGTACCTTGAACGCCAACATTTCCCTGATAGCCTTGAGGGCCTATATCGCCTTGAGCTCCAAAAGTGCCTTGATCTCCTTGATTTCCTTGAGCGCCAGTTGCTCCTTGAGCCCCTGCTACTCCTTGGTTACCCTGAGCTCCTGTCACACCTGTACTTCCGTCGCTTCCTGCAAAGCCCTGATTACCTTGAGCACCAACAGCACCCTGATGTCCTTGACTTCCCTGGGTACCTTGCGGTCCTCCGGTCGTACCTTGATAGCCTTGAGGCCCCGTTCCTCCAAGGACACCGTTCACCCCTTGAACGCCCTGATTGCCTTGAACACCTTGATATCCATCACTTGGTCCTTGGAGACCTTGGTTCCCCTGTGTCCCCTGGACACCGATCGTGCCTTGTGTCCCTTGATCTCCTTGCGCGCCGATCTTACCGCTTGATATCTGCTTATAAAGTGCCGTGCGCTCTTCTGCGCTAAGGACGTAACCGTATTTACGGAACTCATCGATATCGCCGACGGTGTACGTGGTCGAGTTTCCTCCCGCGATATATCGCATTAACGATATAGCCGCTGAGGTATCCCAGTCTGTGTATGCCAACGTTCCGTAACCACGCAACACGTCGTCCATATACAGAGTCACCAGTTCCGTCGCAGAAACAAAGGTCAGCACCGCAAAGTGCCACACGTCTCGAGAAACGTTGTTCACTGTCGCGTAGAACTCAAGGCCTGACGCCGTTCGGTTGACAATGCCAACTGCGTTTTCAGTCGACAACCGCGCAAGGCCTAAGCCGCGAGCACTTGCGTACCCTCCAAAAATGAATGTGTGCCCCGTCGTGTCCCAGGTGTACGAACTCGGAATCTTGAACCAAATGCACATCGAGAAATCTGAACTTGCGCTTGGATGCAGCGGTGTCACAATGCGACTGGTCGTCGCGCCGCTAAACTGGAAGCCTTTTCCGCTAACAGATTTCACGCTTGTCGGAGAGCCCTCGATTGTTCCATGATTGAGACTTCCTGAAAGATCCTTTGCTGTTCCGTCGTCGAAAGAATAGAAGGCTTCCAAAAGATCGTCTCGCGGCCAGACACCCGAGGACCCTAAGACGCCTTGACTTCCCTGATTGCCTATTGTCCCTTGAGTTCCGACGTGCCCCTGATTGCCTTGATAGCCCTGATAGCCTTGATGCCCCTGGTTGCCTTGATAGCCTTGGTAGCCTCGAGACCCCTGGACACCGGCTGCACCTATCGTGCCTTGGTTGCCCTGAGCCCCTATACTTCCCTGATATCCTTGATGGCCTTGGTTGCCCTGAGCTCCTGTCTCTCCGATATGCCCTTGAGGTCCGAGACCTCCGGTATTTCCCTGGTCGCCCTGGTTCCCCTGCGCTCCTTCGGCTCCTGTGTCACCTAACGTGCCTTGAATACCTTGGTTTCCTTGAGAACCTTGATTGCCTTGATAACCAAGCGCGCCTTGGTTGCCTTGACTACCCTGATTGCCTTGAGATCCCTGAACACCAGTCACGCCTACGATGCCCTGATTGCCCTGAGCACCAACATTCCCTTGATTTACCTGATTGCCTTGAGATCCCTGAACTCCTGTTTCACCAACTTGTCCTTGAGGCCCGAGACCTCCGGTCGCACCAGTGAGACCTTGAGTTCCTTGCACTCCGGCAATGCCTTGCGCTCCCGTTTCACCAACCTGGCCCTGAAGTCCCTCAGCTCCTTGCGTCCCAACGATACCTTGCTCACCTTGCGTTCCCTGTACACCAAGGATTCCTTGAGTCCCTTGTGCTCCGACAGGCCCCTGCGGACCTTCAAACCTGACGCCTTCCGAGAAGGTCGCTCCATAGTCGCAACTTACGCGCAGATAGATGTCGCTTGACGCATACTCCGTATGCCAAGATGCTCCGTCCTCGGAATACTCAAAAACGATCCCTACACCTCCGACCTCAAACGGCGCAGACCACACTCCCACGAGGTGGTCTTCCGCATTGCGTTTTCCACGGCTGGCCCAAAGCTTATCCGTACCTGAAGGGGGCGCACTATACCACCCTATGGGTGTATCACCAGTCGGCGTCGCCGGAGCCGAGGAGCTTCGAATGTAGATGAAATCGAGCCAAGCTCCAACAAGAACCTTATGTGTGCCTGCACCCTCGGGCAGTACGTCTGCCTCAAAGTCGTACTCGTGCTCCAGTGCAAAGGCTTCGATGAGACGCCTAAGGCGAACTGCGTCGAGGGCCATTCTCAATACTCCTCTTTCCCCAAGTACAACATCATCCTCGATGTCGTTCCATATCCTACTCCTTGTGCACGTAACACTAATAAATGTGTCCCACGTTCGAGCGTGACAAACGTTGTGCCCGTATCCGCTATTGCAAAGTTTCCGTCCTTCGACGAAGAGAGATACCCGTTTCGTATATTTTCTGTCACAACTACGGCATTATGAGTTGGAGATGCTGCGTCGGTAAAACGATTTTTCAAGCGCTTAGTCTGAATGCTGGAATTGAAGTCTATTGCAAGTGTTGTCTGTGCTTCCATTATTAAATATCTTTCCGACGCCACCACAAAGCATGCCTCGAGTGCCCCGCAGTACTCAGCCCTATCACCTTCGCCGTCGCTATAACGAATTACTCTGTAAGGCACCTCTTCAGAGTCTTCGAAATTGGTAAATGTATCGGTTTCATAGGCTGCGTAAAGCGTATTCCCGTCCGAAGACGCATCGTCCTCATCTGCCTCATAGGCATCCTCCATATGCAGTGCAAGGGCCTTGTCGCCTCCGGCTTCGTCACGCGTTGTGTACAACGTGAACTCCGTGTCGACTCCTTTTACCTGTACATGAAGAACGTATTCCGAAACGCTCATTCAAAGCTCCTTAGTTAACGATCCAGACGTCTCCATCCTTAGGATCCAGAGGCGCTGAAAGTGCGAAGCTCGAGCTTATGAGGCGCCACTCGGCGTCGGACTCATCGTCGTCGCCGTCTGGATCTGCCACGTACAAGTAAAGCGCATTTGTACTAAGTTTGAACCACAGCATTCCGTTCTGCGGGTCGGTGGGTGCCGACTCCGAGATCGCGACTGCCGAATAGGACTTTCCAGTCGCTGGAAGCTTCCACTCAAGAACTTCGTCCGCATCGTCCCAGTAAGCGACGCGCAGCTCCCAGGTCGAAGGCTTCAACCACAGACGCCCAGCATCGTCCTCTCCAAGGTTTGCCACTCCATCCGGTGTCGTAAGCGGTTGTGTCTCACTTACATAGACCATGGCGCTGCCTTCGAGATGTCGTCCCTGTCGCGGCTGCGGACTCGACTCCGTGAGGTCCATCGAGTGCTCGCGCCCGATGCGATCAACGAACGTCGCCTTGATATCACGCATCGCGTCATCTCCCGAACCTGCACTCGAAGAGTCCGAAGGCTGAACGAGCCAACTGGCATTGATGTCTGAAGCCATCTTAGGTCTCCTTAGCGTCGCGACGGCTCAAGCCGATCGCTTTCGAGATTGTCTTCGTAGTCGATCTGCGTCTGCAATGACTGCATCAGTTCCATGAAGTCTCGTTTAGTTGCATACGCAGTTGTCGATTCCGAATAACGTCTGAATCCCCACCAGGTTGCGCGCAACACAATAGCCTGATGAAAGGCCTCAGGCAGCATGAACTCTTCATCGAGACTCGAGGCCTGCACCGGATAACCAACGTAATAAAGTTCGTAGGACCTCGAGGTCTCCGGAGCGCAGTCGAGCACGATGCCATTTCCGTACTTGGAAAAAGATCCTGGAACTCCGACCGCCGCCGTTAGCGCGGGCAAGAAGTTCTTTGCGTACTCGCGATCGACTGGCTGCCCTGTTTCGCTGTCAATAACGTAAAGCACCTCGCACGGGCGAGAAGCGTTCTGAACATCATCGACCCCTGAGCCAAAACGTAGCACTCGCTGTCTGAGCGTCAACTCGAGTCCGGTTGGATCTTCCGTGAAGGCCTTGTCAAGTATGATCTGTGCAAGGCCGCCTACGACCGTATGCCGCAGTATACGTCTATGAACTCCGTTTACCGAAGCGAACCAGCCCTCGAAACGTCCCGAGGTCGAAGTCGCCAGACTTGGAGGTAGTTCAAGGATCTTCCAGTCCGAGGACATCACGCCTAAAGTGCCCGTAACGATCTTAGGTTCGAACGAGATGCTCTTCTCAAGACACCGGAACTTCAGTCTGCGGCCTGAGGGCAAGATCCACGTTGCGATCGCGTCCTGTGCGTCGTTAAGCGCAGCCGCGATGCGTACCGCCGCTGCCGTTGTGAGCGACACCGAGCCGTTGACCGTCGGATTCAGATCACTCGGCTCTCCGAGCATTTCCCAGACTTCTCGAATCGCATTTCCTAAGGTCATCTTGGACTCCTACTTCTGGTTTTCGGAGGAGCATCCATACTTCGTGCACAAGAACGATCCGCCGCGCTTGCGCATCTCGTTCTGAGGCGCGACGTAGCCGCATTTGGCGCAGACGGCCCATTTCGCATATACGCGCCTTGTCGGAGCCCACGCGGCCTCTAAAACTGGTCCTGAAGCCACGACGCCATCGGCCCCGATACGCATTGCAGTCGTTTCCGTGTAAATGCCTGAGGGCAGATCTGCGCTCATAAGAGCCTCCACAAGCAGCATACATGTCCCTAAGTCCTTATGCAACAGAAGGGGGACCCCTTTCAGGGTCCCCCGGACAAGACTTAGGTCCTGCTTTCCGATTAAGCGCCCGTGGACCCGTAGATCCCGCGGTACTCGTTCATGAACGCTAGGAACCTCGTTGAACATCGGTATAGTCGATTCCCGGTAGCGAGGTCGTCGGCGCTCTGGATCTTGACCTCGCGCTTCATCGCCATCCGCAGATCGACCTCATCGCCGAGACAGAACCAGGCGTCGGTGTCGGTCAGGTACTGGTTGACGATCACGTCCCAGGAGGCGCCCTGCGCCGGGTTCATCTCAGGCCGTAGCATGTTCGGAGCGTTCATGGCTGTCGGGTAGTAGGTGCTGCTGATCTTCGTGAGGCCGCGGTTCATGTCGCCGTCCGCAGTGTCGAAGACGCGGCCCTGGGCCCGCATGAGCTCCATGGCTTTCCACTGCTCGCCGATGGGTACCATCAGTAACTTCAGCACCATCTGGATCGGCAGGTCGTCCTCGCCGACAAGGCGCTGGAAATACTCGAAGGCGGCCTCAAGACTCGTCGTATCGAGGTCCGCGGTAGCCTTGTTGTCGATCGCGGTGCCGGCCGGACTCCGAACGGTGTGATGTGCATCGGCGCAGAGTGCGAGACCGTCCTTGCCGAGACTCGTGGTGAAGGCGTTGTTGAACAGCGCCGCGCCACTGACTTCGAGCGTATTGGAGGCGACGCGACCGAGACTGCTCGCGAGCTTGATGACGTTCCCGAAGAGGTCGTCCTCGATCGCTTCCTCGGTGACCTGGAAGCCGAGCTGGAACTTCTTCGGCACCCGCGTGACCTTGTTGCCCTGTGATGCGGTGATGTACTCGACCGCCTCGCCTTCCGCGGCCTCACGAAGCTCACCGCCCAGACCAGCGATGTCGGCCTCAGTCCACTCATAGCCCTTGGGCCAGGTGGTCTTCTTGAAGAGGCGACTCCACAGCGGAGGCTTCCGCGTGAACTGGTCGTAGAAAACCTTGACGATGCTCCGGTCCTGCTCATAGGTCAGGAGCTTACTGTTCTGTACAGGCATCTAGTTCCTCCTTTCCTTAACCCGCGGCGCCTTGAGCACCCTGAGCGCCCTGAGCCCCTTGAGCACCTTGAGCACCGGTGGCACCTTGAGCTCCCGCAGCTCCCTGAGCGCCCGCAGCTCCCTGGTATCCGCGCAGTCCGTTGAACCCGAGCGAGACGCAGTACATCATCGAGGCGTCGCTCTCGTCGACCTCCATGACCTTGGCACGGACGTGCGTGGTGTCGGTCCCGTCGAGCAGGAGCGTGGTCTCTGCAACGCCGTACTCACCGCCGGGGACAACAGTCCCGGTGGAATCGATCCGCACCAGGACGTCCGGCGTCAGCGGCGTGTACAGCACCTCGTCGGCGTCGGCCGTCGAAGCCTGGGCTGCGACACCGCAGATCGGAACGTCGTTGGCGCCTCCCGTTGCCTTGATGACCTTGCCCGAGGACCAGACCAGCGGGTCGCCCACGCTGAAGACGCCACCAGCAGTCACTTTCCGGGTCGGAACAGGAGCACCACTCAGGGTGCCCGCAACTTCCCAACTCACATTGAGCCTCCTACGAGCGCGCTACGGGGCGCCCACTCCGAATTAGCGGTCCTGCCAATCAAGACCGTCCTTAGCATCGAGCTTCGAAAGGCCCGTTGAAGTGCCTTCGGAAGCGGCAGCGACCTGGCGATCCGCGAGGGCGCTCTTCTCGTCCTGAATGCGCTTGGCCTGGTCGATCGGTACGCGCATCGCTACAAGTTCCGTGGCTCCGGTGCGCCGCGACTTGATCTCGAAATGTCCGTCGACCGCCACGCCGTTAATGAAGGCCGTAGGATCTTCCGGATTGCCGTCTTTGCCAGCCTTGACGAAATCGTATCCAAGGTCCCGGAAGTGTTCCACCTTGTCCGGTCTCGCGAAGTGGAGCTTGAACCCGTGCCCCGCGTAACCGGTCAGCTTCCTCGAGGCCGACATCGACGACGGGATAGAGCCGAACTGCGCCACAGTCTCAGCACGCCTATTGCGCTGACCAACAAACGAAATGCGACTCGAAAGACCATCGGCCTCCGGGTCGTGACGTGCGTTCATGTCCGCCGCCACATGATACCTGGTCTTGTTGTCGCGCCCTAAGGAACGGATGTCCATCTCGGACATCTCCAGGAACAGGCCCTTTTCAAACAGGAAGACGACTTCGGCGCCCGCAGCATCGGCCTCACGCACCTCAGTTGCAGTATGCAAATCGCCCTTCTCGGGGTCCAGACTTACGAAGAGCTTCCGGGGAGGAAGTTTGGCCTTTTTCCCCTCCAGTGCCTGGGGCTTCACGGACTGCGTCGGACTCTTTTCCGCATTATCGCTCATCTTGGTGCTCCTTTCCGCTTCTCGAGCGGCTTATACGCGTCCGGACTGGCGCCATTGCTCCAGCACCGTCGCCTTCGAGAGACCGAACGTGTCCGCAAAGGCCTGTGCCTCAGCGTCCTGCTGTTTCGTGATGCGAATCTTGGACGTATTTGGAGCTACGGGCGCCACAGCGGTCCCGGAGACCTCCGAAAACTGCGCCGGCCTACGTGCCGCGGGGGCTGCCGCAGGCTGCGGCCCCAGTTTGGCCGCAGCCTCGGCCACAAGTTCGTCGAAATGCGCCCCCTTAACGATGGACATGGCACGCTCGTACACGTTGGGGTCCCGCGCCTTTATGTCCGTGGGCATCAGTGCGAGTTCGCGCTCGATCTCAGTCCCGAAACGGGTCACGAAGGCCTTCGCCGCAGGGTCGACGAGTGCCAACTTGCGCGAATATGCCAGGTTCTGCTCAGCCTGCACCGGAACCTGGGCACCGTTGACCCTCTCCATCAGATCGAAGAAGGTCCCCGCCGGATCGGTGAAGAATCTCTCATTGAGTTTCTCCTTCGAAGCATCGAGTTCGGCCTGCGTCAATGGACGTTGCACTGAGACCTGGGGTGCCTGAGGCTTCAAGGCCTCAAGACTCTTCGCCAAGGAACCAAAGCCGTTCTGGGTCCCGCGCTCACGTTCGAGCTCGGCGGTCCTGGCCACCAAGTCGGCCTTGATGCGCTCCATCTCAGGGTCAGGAGCCACCGCGGGCGTCGAGTCGACGACCTCGAACTCCATCTCCGCTGGCGGTCCGTCCGGAATGACCTCGAATCGGTTCTCCGGGGCCTGAACTTCAACCTCTTCCACAGTATCAGCCATCATGTACTCCTTTCGAAGCCCTGGGAGGCTTCGTAAACGAACTTGAACAGTGTCAAGAAGGCATCGCGCGCATTTATCTTGCCTCGAAGCTCCGCGGCGACGATCGTGTCGCGCTCGCGCGCAAGGCGCTCCAAGGCTTCAAGGCGCCCGGCCTCAGTCCACTGCGCGAGGGCCTTCAGCCCCAGGTTACTGTCCCGAGACAGCTCCAACAGGGCCTGTGCCTGCGCCTGGCTGCACCCCAGGAGCTCCTGCGTTCGCGCTAGGGGGCTGGTTTCCTCCGCTTCTAAGACCATTCAATACCTCCTCGAGAGCATTTGTATCCGGAAACAGTTTCTCCACATGTTCGATATGCAAAAGTTCCATGCTGTCCTTGGCGAAGGTCGTCGCGCCGAGAAGAAGCTGCGCCGCAAGCGCGCGCATCTCTGGAGGCAGTTGCACATTTTGCATTCCACTCATGAGCTGCAACGCATTCTGACCATAGGAACTGTAGAGCTGCATCGCTGCCTGGACATTGTTGCGCTTCATCTCGTCAGAGCGTGAGACATCGGCGCTGACGACTGTGAAACGAAACGTCGTCGGAAGCGTTTCGGCAGGCATTGCTAGGATCTCGTTCACGAACGCCATGTCGACGTCGTCAAGCACACTAAGGTCCACAAGATCCTTGTTGGCGACGAGTTGTAGCAAGACCAATTGCCCGATCTGGTCGTAGTCGCGCTCGATACCGTCGTAAATGGCGTTCAAGACGCTGTTGCCCTGCTGTGCCAAGAACATGAGCGACGCGGCGTTGGACCCAGACTTCAAGGTCGTATCCGCGTAGCCTGACATCGGGTCATTGGCCCCTGAGACACGGTCTGCATAGTCGCGAACGACATTTTCAGCCGGATACGTGACGCCGCTTAGGTCCTGCACCGCCATCGGAACCACGTCGTTGATGTCGTCGAGGTCGAGGAACTGACCAGGGACCAAGGTCTGCCGTTTAGAGATCATCGATCCACGGCGACGCTTGTACACCGGCGTCAACTGCAACGTCGCGTTATCGACGCGCGTGTTGTGCCAGAAGTCGTTCTCGGTCTGAAGACGCTTGAGCATCTGGCAGATGCCGATGGCGTAGAATGAATATGGGACCTCGAAATACCGTAGCACCGCCAGATCACGACGCCCCAAGAGATTGACCTCAGACCTCAGGAACGTCCCGGACTTGCGCTCGAACCACACTTTCAAGTCTTCAGCAATTCCGTCGCCATCAGCATCATACCTGACGAACAGTTCGAAGACCTCGTAGGTGCGCATCTCTTCGAACTCGGCACTAGGAGCTGTCGAAAGTCCTTGGCGCTCACGCTCTTCGCGAACGGCCTCCGAGAACTCGCTCACGTATGACGTCAACACGACCTGGACCGCAGCGGCGTCGTAGACCCCGGACGCAGCGCGCAACTTGAGTTCCGCGTTCGTCAACGAAACGCAAACGCCACACCAAGGCATTCGCTCGATGTCGACGAACTCGCTCGGCCCGACGAAGTCCTCCAGCCGAATGGGCACAATGGCCGGTCCATTATGCACGATGCGCTTCGAGTCGATCGTCGCTCCAGACACAGGGTCCTTGGTCTTGATCGGGACCTCATCGACAAGGAACGGAACACGAACGACCTGCGTCCCGAGGCTCGCAACTTCGTAGAATATAACCCGATTCTTGCGTGCAATATCAAGGGCGTGCGGATTCTTTGCGAGTGCGTTCAGGAACTTTCCAAGAGCCTTCGCGTGATCGACGTAGCGCGCATCCGCAGTCTCGACGCCCCAGAACGGATGCTGGTTCTGGAACATTGATATCAATTTGGCCCAGACGACGTTAACCTTCTGCGCTGTCACAGGCGTTACGACGTTGGACGCATTAGGCCAAGGATCGGATCTGGACTGCGCCTCAGGCTCAGCGATGCGCATCCTGCGATACGTGCGCAAGTTCTCGAGGAACGTCGCGCGCTCGTCGCCGTCGAGGACTCTGGACAACTCCGAACTGAGGAACGTACTTAACGCGGCCTTCTGAGTATCGTCCAACGTGTCCGAAGGTGCAAACGTGCGAAGAGTGCCCTCAACCTCAGGACTTGAAGATGTCTCTTCAGTAACAATAGTTTCGGGCATCCTTGGCCTCCTTAGGCGCGAACACGGAACGCATACTCGGTCTCAAGATCGAAGTCGTCTTCGTCCACATAGGCCGAAGTATCTTCTGGAACGTAGGTCTTTGCAATAGCAAGTTTAGTCGCGTCCAGGAGGTCAAGGCTCGCACTTGGAAAGACACGAAATTCGGACATGAACAGTTCGCGCTCGCTATCACAGACGAACAAGAGTCCGTCGCGCAGCAGTGGTTCGAGCGTACTGCGTATCGTGGCGAGCTTGTCTCCGAGAGCTTTCATCGGAACCATGTTCAAGAAGGTCTTTCGCCGCTTCTCTTCTTCGCGAATGGCTGCGGCGACGAACTTGAACGGGCCCTCGGCCTCGCAGTAGGAGTTGCGCACATAGCGCGCGAAGCGTGCATACGTGCTGAAGATCACGTCGTACAACGCGGTCGGTGCAAAGTAGCCGCCGCGCAAAGACAATATCGCAACACGTCGATCTGCGAAGCGTGCCACGACCGCCAAGGCGCTTCTCGACGTTCGGGCCGAGACACGCTTCTCAGAAGCGGCCGGGTCGATGGCGAGGACCACATCGGCCGCTGAGAGCTTGCGCTCATCGTGATCGTTGAACGTTACGAGGAGTTCGCCCTCATATTCGGAAAGGCAACAATGCCCTACTTCATATCCGGAGAACTCGACCTTATCAGCGCTATGTGGGTTGTTTACGTACTGTGTGATGTAGGTCCAGAAATCGGTCTCGGCCAAGTTGCGCAAAAAGGCCGCCGTGTACTTCTCCGGAAAGATGGACTCTTCGGCGACAAGCGCACTTCGGTAGTAAACGCTCCAAGGCTGCTCCAACGGAGCTCCAGACTGGGGCTCGTCATAGAAGGTTCCAAGGGCAGTCCAATCGCCAAGGCGTCTCGACGCAGCTTGCATAATGTCTTCGTAAGGGTCGTCGATCGCGTATCTGGTGGCAGCTCCGACAACACGTGACAGTGCAGGGCTGATGAGGATGGTCGAAATTGCATACGGAAGCCACCCGCGCCTTCGGAGCATTTCGCTTGAGCCGTCACGGGTTGACGTCAGCTCCGCATCCGAGACAATGTCATCGAACACTGCGAGGTCGACATGAATGCCAGCCGTCGAGCCGGCTGCCGTATGCGCGCGCACACTCGGCTCGGGAAACGTTCTCGTGCGCGACGACATGACTGCGGTACGTTCATTCCACTGACCGTTTCGCCGTGACCGAGGCTTCGTCTCGGGCCACAAGAACGCGACCAGATCATTGGCGTCGAAGATGCGCTGCACGCTGTGCATGAAGTCGGTGGCACGCTCTTCGATGGCACTGAAGATGCCGATGCGCAGGTTGCCGTTGCGTACGAGTTCCCAACCAGCGGAACCGTGGTCAAGGACCGTGGACTTGAAACTAGACCGGGGCACGAAGCCGAAGAAACGTGCTCCTGGTGCGAGGGCCTCCGTCCGTGCGTTGGACATCTCGCCGTGGAGGGTCTCTTTGAGTTCGTTGTAGGGACACGAGTAGCCGGCGACGTACTTAAGAAAGACGAACAGGTTGACGAGAGCTGTCTGACGCAGTAGTTCCAGATCATCGGGGTCCATCTGCCCCGGCTCAGCGGCGCTGAGACCCCGCGCAACATCGAGCCCTTCGTCAAAGGTCGCGGCCAGGAGCTCGAGGTCGTCGGACCCGAACAGAGGCGCATCTGGGTGCTTAGCGATAAGGACTTCTTGTTTCACAACGGCCCCCGGACTCGGTCCGTAGGTGGTCGGAATCCAGACGAGGTCCTCAAGGCGCGTCACGTATGGGGTCATTCGGTCACCGTATGCGGAAGCTCTTCCCACGCTGTTGCAATATCATGCGCTATGATGCTGGTAAGGCCGGCGCAGGTCAGGTACTTGCCCAAGTACATTGTCGAGACGGACCCGTCTGCATTCTGAATTGCAATGACCAAGGTCTCTGTGGTGTCGAAGTCGCCGTCGGCGAGGCGTTTCTGAACCCAGTCTCGAATTGAGGCGACAACCAGACCGGACTTTGGGCTGAATGAGACGGACTTCGAAGACGCGGCGGCGTCGCGCTTCGTCATTGAGGGACCTCGGACAGCGAGACCTCGGTCAGCGGAAGCCAGCCTCCATGACCGCTTCGTTGCTTTGAGGCCGCGGGCAACGACGACAGCGGCCTCCTAAGAGCCTCAGGCATCAGCGACTCAGGTACTGAAGACTCAGGACATTGCGCGTCGTTCATCGACGGGCTCCTTTGGAAGCAGCAACGCGGGCAGCAATGCGGTCCTCGAGACTAGGGCGACACGAGACTTCGGGGGCTGAAGGTCGCTCGTCCGGGTCCTCGAGATCGCGCAGGATCTCGTCGGCCGTGAGGCGAGGAGGCGTCATCGGCGCTGGGCTTGCGATGTCCTTAGCTCGCGAAGCGGGCGCTGCATCAGCCTCGAGGAGCGCCAAGGCGGCCAAGGCCGCCTTCAAACGTGTCCGGTCGTCACGTGCCGTCTGCGAAATCGTTATGAGCGTTGCGCGGACCTTGGCCCGATCCGAAGCACTGGACCCGTGACCGGGGGCCTGCAAGACCGACGCGGCCGCAAACGGCAGCACATTGGACCTCGACGCAGGGCCAGAGGCCTCGATGGGCATAGGCCGCTGCGCGGCCACAGAACGCTCTCGAGCCCGGCCTCGGCCGGCGATCTGAGCCTCGAGGGCAAGGAGGTCTGCGTCCTCGGATGCTTCGAGGGCGGCCAAGGCGTCATCGCGCCCAAGGTCCTCCAGGACCGGGTCCTCGGTGAGGTCTTCGGCTGCGACAAAGCGGCTGACAGAACGCAACTTGGGACTCCTTAGTCCGAGAGCTCCCAGTCCTCGGCGAGGGCGTCGGACACGCTCGGCGCCCAGGGGACGAGGTCGCCCTGGGCCGAGAAGAGCACAAGATACGGCCGATAGGTGATCGTGGTCCCGACGGGTATCTTGTGAGCGGCCGCGGTCGGTTCGTTCGCCGGGACTCCGTCCGGGTATCCCTTCATCCTGACCACGTACTGCCCGCGGCCGTTCCAGCCCGCACGGCGGACGCGGGCGCCCTGCTTGAGAAGCTCGAGCGCGCGGCCGAAGGAGAGTCCCTCGTCGCGCTGCTCCTCGTAGGTGGCCACGAAGACGTCCGGCTTGCAGGGGTAGAATTCCCCCTTGATCTCGCGGATGACGTAGTCGTACGTGCTGATCTTCATGTCTCCTTCGAGGGTCTTCGCAGCGTAGTAGGTAAGGCCGTTCTCCGTCACCGTGTCGAGGGCCTCGCCCATGAAGGCCTTGAGCTCACAAATGCTCTCAGGTGTTCCAGTGTACTGAATCGCTTCGACGACGACGCCTTTCTTGCGATACTGCATCCTAGGCCTCCTTGGCTAAGTCCCAGTGTACAAGGACTTAGGCCTGCGGTCAAGGGCAACGAAAGAGGGGGCATAGTCGGACATGGGAGTCGCTAGTTTGACCTTGCGGTTCCCCCACGCGCGCCAGGACACTTTTCCCGTCAGGGCCACCGAGAGACTGCGGCTCAGGTAGATCTTGGCTCCAAGGCCTCAAGGTGCCCCGAGGTTGCGTCCATGCGTCGAGGGGTCTAAGTTCCCTTGGTCCGCTCCGCGGACCGCGTGGCGCCTCAGGAATCACGATCTCAGAAGCCATAGGTCCCTCCGGGACCAAGGCATCGGAGCTCCTGGGGCCGCCTTCGGGCGGCCAAGAACACCGAGACACCTAAAAGGCCGCGAAGTTTGACACAAAGGGCCCTAAGTGTCATGCGCCAAAGCGTTCCAGATGCGCCAAAGCGCATCGAATGCACCACAGATCACTGTGCGCGAAATCCTGCATCCGAGTTTCTAGTCTTTTTCTAGAAATTTCTAAAAGTTTCTAGTTGACCTAAGTCCTTATGTCATATACGCCTAAGGCGTTTTTCTAGTTTTTCTAGTCTTTTCTAGAACTAAGACCCCACACACTCTCTAAGCGTCATTACGTACACTGTATTGATATACACCTGTCTATTTACTTACACATGCCAGTCCGCACTTTACTAGAAATCCTAGAAATCTCTAGAAATCGCCCAAAGTCTCGCACCACAAGCACTTAGACACTAGAAATCGTTTTAGAAATCTCTAGAAATCCCAGGCCACCTTGGTCCTTGGTCCTTGGTGCTTCGCAAACCTTGTGCCAACTCGCCTCAAAAAAAGCGTCCAAAAATAGTTTTTAGGACTTGCAAAGTTCCGGAAAACCAGGCTAAGTTTGATTTCGTCGCACAGAAAGCGCGAAAAACGCTTTTCAGGACGTTGGAATACGGCCCCAGGCCGCAAATACACTCCAGCGCCCACGGAGACTAAGATGCCCAAGAACACCGAGACGAAGCCCACCTCCAACACGCAGCCCATCGCCATGGCCCCCACCGCTCCCCAGGTCCTCGAGGCCGCGCTAGGTCAGTATGGCCTCATCGCCGCTCTCAAGAAGACCTTCTCGACAGGCAGCGTGGGCTACTACGGCAACGGCAAACTGGCGATCGAGGGACAGATGTACCAGGTCGCCCTCACCGCCACACTCATCGGTTCCAAGCCCACCGCGAGCCAGGACGCCAAGGCCTAAGTCGCCTCAGGGGTCGGAGGGCACCTAAGCCTCCGACCCCTGAAAGGAGCATTCGATGAGCAGGACCAACCGCAAGTCAACAACCGATCTGGCGCTCGACGAAGCCGTCAGCCGCTTCAAGCACGCTTCTGAAGTCGCTCGCCTCGAGCGCGAAGACCGTGAGGCCCGAGCCGCCATGCGTCGCCATGTCGTGAACGCCGAACTCGACGCCTTCAGACGCCTCGATGCCCTATACGCACGGGTCGACCTATGAAGCGTAAGCCGCCCTTCGACCACGGCTACAAGGACGTGGTCCTCCGGTCGGTCGTATGAGCGACTCACCCCAGATCGAGGTCGACTACGTCCCGTTCGCCTTCAGGGTCTGTATCTTTGATGCGCTCTACGGAATGCAGCTCACGCCGACGTTCAGGGGCTTGACCTGGACCACCTACGGTCCGGACGAGCTTTTACTCGCCAAGGCCGAAGCCTCCAAGTTTAGGGGCGCCATCGTCCTAGAGCGCGACTACGAGGAGCTAGTATGACCACGTTAGGAGAATCCTTAGCCCAGATAGCCGAGGCATACGACGTGGCACGTGGTACGAGCGATCCCTTGTACCTAGGCAACGCAACGTCCGGCCTCATCCGGGCGTGGTTCGACCTCAAGACCGACGAAGGCCACGTCATAGGGCACATGCTCAAAGGCCTCGTCGCCTACAGTATGAAAGAGATCTTTGAGCTCAAAGGGAGAGTATACATATGAAATACTTCATCGACCACAGTATGGACAAGGCTATGCTGCTCCTTGACAAGACGACCGGCGTCGAGTGCGGCAAGATCCTCGCCTACTACACCGACAGCCCGAACGGCGCCGTATGCCACGCCAAGGTCATCCTTTGGGACCACGGATACGAGGTGCTCGGCCTTACGGGAAGACCAACGCTGCCCGACAACGCCAGCCCCGACTTCGACGAAGGCCGCGCGGGCGGCGGCAGCTACGACAAGTTCTCCGCGGCTGTCTCCTCCGCGCTACGCAAGATGGGCCTCGGAGGAGGCTATGAGCACATAGGCTCCGGGGTATTCAGCAACACGATGTCCGACGCCATGCGCGCCGAGCTCGCGGACAAGATCAAGGCCGCGCACATCATTCCCGTGTACTCAGGTGCCGGCAACGTAGTTCAGGCCTTCAAGCTGTACTTCCGCGTTATCGAAGTTCTGTAGAGGGAGAACGTGAACGAGATCAATTTCGACGCCACGCCCGAGGAGATGAAGACCGCATCCGCCATCGTGAGGCGGGCACGAAAGCTTGAGGGCAACCAGGGCCTCCTCGCCACCATCGTCAAGAACGTGAAGGAGCAAACGCCATGATCGTGAACGGAACCGCGTATCCCGACGGCACCGACCCTAAGGTGGTCGAGTGGCTCGAGACCTCCCGCGAGCGCAAGCAACGTCTCCGTCTTTGGGAAGGCTCCGAAGGCCGATGTCGAAACGAGGAGTACGGTACTATCGGCCACGTCGGCCGCTCGTGCGGAAGCCAGAAGATACCTCTGCTGGTCCATTCGAGCCGATCGTCAGGCGGCCAGGGCATCATGGTCGACAGTATCATACGCATCGACACGAAGGACTCTCACGGCAAGATCAGGACCGTCTACAAGCGCGACAACGTCCGCTTCGACAAGTTCGTCTCGACAGACATAGGTACGGTCTACAACGAGACGAAAGGCGAGCTATACGCCCGGTGCAAGTCCGCCGACGCAGGCCGACGCCTCGCTGCCTACATGAACGGCGAGCGTTGGGCCAAGTAAAGGAGGCCAGGTATGTCTATTACTAGGTACAAGCTCACCGATCAGGACATGCGCACGTACAACGGGTTCCAGTGGACGCTAGGAGTTAAGGCGTCCGTCGAGGGGGACGACAAGGAGCTATGCTCCGCATCGTGGCTTCACTGCTACGATGATCCCGTATTAGCGCTCCTGCTGAACCCGATCCACGCAAACATAGCCGTCCCTCGGCTGTTCGCCGTTAGGACGGAGGGCAGGGGCCTTAACGATAGAGGACTCAAGCGTGGGTATAAGGCAATGACCTTAGTGAAGGAACTACCACTACCGAATGTAACGTGGTCAGTACGGACGGCGTTCGGCATACTGTGCGCTATGGAGGTGTACAAAGTCCCCGCGTGGAACCGGTGGGCGCAGGCTTGGTTGAATGGAATGAATAGGATCGACGTCTACGCCGCCGCCAACGCCGCCGCCTATGCCTACGCTGCCGCCCGCGTCTACGCCAACGCCCGCGCCAACGCCTACGTCAACGCCAACGCCGCCTATGCCCGCGCCGCCGCCTACGCCGCCTACGCCGCCGCTGACGCCGTCCGAGCCACCCGCGCCGCCGTCTACGCCGCCCACGCCGCCGCTGACGCCGCCGCCGCTGCTACGCTGCCTTTAGTCCAACTAGCGAACTCTGCGTTAGCCTACGCCAAATAGCCGAATACACCACAAGGAGCCCTACATCCCCAAGGACCGGGAACTAATAGACGCTGGACCAAGTAAAGGAGCACACCATGAAACTGACCCTTCCCGACGTCAAGGCCGTCTATGCCCTCGTGCAGGGCAAGCTCCCCATGACCGAGGACGTATTCAATCGCAACTACAAGCTGTTGCGTGCCTACGCTGCGGGCGCAATCAAGTGGTCCGCCATCGCGGACGGCTTCCCCCAGACCGAAGAGTGGCGTATCGGCTGCTACAACGAGCCCTGGCGTTCCAAGATGGTCATGTCGGCCCTTGACGAGATCGTTCACGGCTACGGCGTCGGGTCCGTCGACGGATGCGAGACAAGAGATCGTAACAGGCTCGAATACGTGAACTTCGGTGATCCGTACATCAAGACGCTCCTGCACTACCAAGGTTCATCGAAAGTCTTCATCGGCGCCTGGGGAGACTGCATCAAATGAGCCCGACGACCACATTTACGACAGTTACTACTTCGACGCGAACAGACTCTAAAGGCGCGTTTCGCCTTCGCAAAATACTGATCCCTAAGGAGCCCTAGATGGACATATTCGTCGTCGAACGCATTCATAAGCGTGCCTGGCCGGAGTCGCACTTCTTCGACACCACGGTGCTGAGACTGCGGCACCTGACACAAGCTGACTTCTGTGTTACGGCAGCCGACGTCGACCTTGACGATGGAGCGACTCCTATTTACATGGTACGCGCCCCAGTACGAAATCTGACCCGGTACTTCGACCCAGAATCCGGGGCCTTGGAGCTGACCGCCGACGCCGCCCTTGGCCGGCGCGCTGAAAAGCTCGAGAGTCACATTTTTACGACTTGCGCCAAAGGCGGAAGCGTGATACATTTTTCGCAAAGGAGAAACCGATGAACAGTCTGAACAGCATTCTTCTTGAGGGCGCTTTGACGGCGGACCCGGAACTCAAGGACCTCTCATCCGGTACGCAGGTCTGCAACTTCACCGTCGCGTGCGGCAGGTTCTACAAGCGGAACGACGAGAGCGAGGAGGAAGTGTCGTACTTCGACGTCGAGGCCTGGGCGAAGCTGGGCCTCGTCTGCGCGCAGAACCTCAAGAAGGGCAGGGGCGTCCGCGTCATGGGCCGTCTCAAGCAGGATCGCTGGCAGGACTCCGAGGGCAAGTCGTGCTCCCGCGTGATAATCGTCGCGGAGCACGTCGAGTTCAAGCCGCAGAAGAAGGAGTAACCAGTGACCAAGTCCCAGGCATTGCACCGTCTCGAACTCGTCGTCTACGTCGTCTGCCTCGGATTCGTCCTTGCGGCATGCGCCGTACGGTGCGGCAGCCCCTTGGCAATCGTCCCCTCGGAATCGTGGATGTGCAGCGCTTGCGGGCAGGTCTATGCGAATGAGGTCGAGGCTCTCAGATGTCACGACGCCAAGGCGCTGCGCCTCGTTCATCCATTCGAGAAAGAGGACTAAGATGGCATACATGTCTGACCTACGCAAAAATGCACTTAAAATATTGGTGCAGAAGACATGCCGCGAGATATCATGCTACAAGTGTCCTGCCATAGGGCATAACAGACCTGGCTCAACTCAGTGCGACGGACTGGCAACAGGGCCGGGGGCTCCAGCGGGTGGAGACACTCTCAACGAGGCCGGAGTCGCCTTCTTCACCAAGTGGCTCGAAGAGCATCCGGAACCGAACGCCGACGCGCAGCAACTCTCGCGACAACAAATCAGCAACCGGGAGTTCGCTGAACGGTGTATCAAAGCGGACGATAGCGTGGTGGGTTACTGCAAATCCGACGCAATCCTGAGACTCAAGATAGCCGAAGACCTTGCGTCTTTCCCCGAATCGGCTTTCGACGACCGCCTAGCGGATCGTATTTTCAACTTCTAAGGAGCTCCAAATGACCATGTTCAAGAAGATCGCCACCGCTACGCAGGCTATCATCGACGAGCTGAAGTGGCCCGCCATCGAAGCCTCCGTGAAGCGTCGCATCGACGACAAGATCCAGGACGTCAAGGACCTCGAGGACAAGAACACCGCGGCGCGCATCGATCTCATCCAGAAGCTCGGCAAGACCTCCGAACGCGACGTTCAGTCCTCAATCATCGACCAGATCGTCGCCCTTGATCGGGAGCTGTTCCTGGTGCAGCAGAAGGCCGACTTCACGAAGGCGCTCGGCGACGTGCTCTTCGCCAAGGCCAAGGAGGACTAAGAAAGATCCTTCAACGGGGCATCTAGTACGGTGCCCCGTACGGCCGCTCAGTGTCGCCTCCACGTGGCGCGGCTGGAACAACCAAGACACCAAAGGAGACTTCAGATGACGCTTACCAAGATGCTGAAAGAGGCTATCGAACGGAAGGTGCTCACGCTCAAGTATGAGGAGCGAGAGAGCAAAATGGAGAATGAGCTTGCAGCGATCGTAGAGGGGATAATCGCCAAGCAGTCCGAGGGCCTGCCGCTTAAGGAGTGCTGCGAGTACGTCGGGACAGGATCGACCGGGAGAATCCTCGGCGACGGTATTTACAAAACCGTGAGACTCTCGAAGCCGTACCCGATTAAGTGCGGCGAAGGCTATCCGACCGTCGCGCCATGTAAAGAGATCAAGGCGAAGCTCCACGAGATCGAGCTACTCAAGAGGGAGCGCGAAGAGTCGAAGCGCCTCGTCCGACAGATTCTCAATAGCTGCAATACCGCGGAGCAGCTCCTCGAGGCGGCGCCTGAGATCGCGCCTTTCGTCCCCGAAGAGGACCAGGCGTGCAAGGCTCTTGTCCCTATAGGCAATATAACAAAGGTTCGACAGCTGCTTAAAAATATCTCAAAGGACTGATCTATGCAACTACATGTGCAGTACGAAGGCCTCGAGGAGGCCCTTAACAAGACCTTTAAGGACTTTCTCGAGGTGCACAAGCTCGATCCCTTTGCGCTCCGTTTCGTCTGGACCTCGGACGAAGGCCTCTATATCAACTCGTCGCACCGATCGGATCTCGTCGAAGCGCGCTTCGTGGCGCTCGATTACGTCGAACGGCGCAACGCTTCGAAGGCCTTTATGGGCCACCTGGAGCACGATCTCAAGAAACGCCTCGAGGCCTTGTCCGACCTCGAACTTGAGGGCGAAGCGCGTGGACTCGACGTCAAGGCCCTTGACTATGCCGCCATAGTAGCCGAAGTAGAGCGACGTCGGCGCCTGCAGGCTCACGAAGACAGCCCTCGGTGACTGACATCGAACTCCGTGACGCCGTCTTACGTGAGTGTCGCGTAAGGCTTCTTGATCCTGAGGGCAAGCGCGAGCTTGCGCGTCTCGTTGCGGGCTTCAGTCTACGGCTCGGACCAGCCTTGTGCCAGTTCGTGCTTTCGACGGCGCGCAATCGGCGCCTCTGCGAGACCCTTGAGCGCGCCATGCTTGAACTCGAACTGGTCGAGTCCGTCGCGGCCGAACTCGAGCGTGACATCATGCGCGATTTTGAAAAGGAGCACCTCCGTTGAAGCAGCACGAAATCATCGAAGGCGCCACGTACCGCCTCGCCCGGATGCAGTACATCAGGCATCCACTCCTGAACAACAAGATCACCACGGTGCACATATGCCGTTCGGTCCTCAAGGGAGATCCGGCCCAAGGTGGAGCCGGCTCTCGGGCTGCCCTATACATGACACAGTTCAGCGTCCCGGTCATGGCGACGAATCTCATCCCGGTCGACGAGACCTACGAGGTCCGTCACCACGAAGAGCCCAAGCGCTCGAAGGAGTCCAAGGATGTATAAGCCTCCACTCAAGTGGATCGATACCCTGCGACATGACGTCGACGCCGATCGTGGCTTCGTCAAGGACACGCGGGTCGTGTGCGAGGCCTTGCGACAAATGGGTAGTCCTTGGTCCTGGACGCAAATCAAGATCCAGGGGCTCGGTTGGATCGACGCACGCGACCTTACCGGCTGGCGTCATTCGAGCGCCGAGGCCTTGAAGTGAAGACGGAAGTCCATGTCGTCCTTGAAGGGCTAGGCCTTCATATCTTGGGCACCTACTACAAAGGCAGCCCCGAGGTCCAGACGCTTCCGAACGGCGATCCGGGGCATCCTGCGGAATCGGAGTCCTTTGACTTCGACGCTGTCTACACGAAGGAGTCGCGTACTGAGATGCGCGACTTCCTCAACAAGTACGCGATGCCGCAGTTCTGGATCGACCTCGAAGAGGCCGTCCTTCTCAAACTTGCTCCCAAGTCTGAAGACGCCGCCGACATGTGGGAGGCCAAGGAATGAGCAAGAAAGACGACGGTGGGCCAGCGTTCCCGACCGAGACCGAGAACCAGGTAGTACCGAATGTACTGTATCTCAAGGACATGTCCCTCCTCGACCACTTCGCAGGGCAGGCGCTTGAAGGAATGCTTGCCAATCCGGCAAGAGCGTATGACTTCGACGGCGCGGCCGAGGACGCATACCGGTTTGCCGCCGCCATGCTCGCTGAAAGGAATCACGCTGAGCGTCCTTCGGTGCGAGGGACTACGTTGACGGACCGGCTCCAAAGAACGCGTATCTAGTCTCACGTTGGATAAAGGAGGCATTGGACATGCTAACGATCAAGTTACGATCTGAAAAGAAGGGCGCTCACGTCTACGACACCCTGTTCATGGGACAAAAGGATCAGACATTACAGTACACAGGGCAGATTGTCTTCTCTAGCGTGCCAGAATGGTCCTTGTTCGGCGCGGTCTTGCTCCTAGGAGCGGACGCTATCAAGCAGAAGAGAACAGGGCAAGGTGTGGAGAGCGACGTTGAGGTCGTGCTTGAGGGGTGGTCCCCAGACGACGATGAAGAAAAACGACCGCGGATGAATAACGACCCCGACTGTCCTATTATCGACCATCTTCGCGAGGACATTCCGTCATGATGCTCAAAATACGCAACGACGGTGAAATCGCGCTAGGAGCGCTCGCCCTGCTCGGCGCCTCTACAAAAGAGGGCGACGAAACGAAGATCGGTTTCTTCGGTTCAGGCGCGAAGTACGCGCTCTCCACGCTCCTACGGAACGGTATCGGTATCCGATTGTTCAGCGGCGTAAGAGAGCTTCCTGTAGAGACAAAGACGGTCGAGTTCAATGGAAGGATGTTCGAGCAGATATGGATCGACGGACAGCCTACGTCGTACACGACGCGCATGGGTCCGTCGTGGGAAGTCTGGTTCGCTATCCGAGAGTTTATCTGCAACGCTATCGACGAAGGCGGATACACGCTGGACGTTACGGACCAAATCGAAGGATTCGAAGGCGAAACGAACGTCTATATCGAAATGGCCGAGCCCGTCGTTCTGTTTTACTCCTCCATCGATGAATATCTGCTCCAGTCAGACCCTCTTGTGTCCGTCGAGACGGAGTATGGCCGAGTCGATATTCTCGATAATCCGTCAGGGAAAAGAGCGTACTACCGAAAGGGAGTGCGCATATGCGGATTCGAGGAGACACGGGCTCGGTTCCGGTATAACTTCGCTTCCATCGAAATCAACGAAAGCCGAATCTTCTCCCTGTCTTATCAACCCCTTGAACGCGTGGCGTCCGCCTTGTCAGTGGTCGAGGACGAGTCGATCATACAAGAGTACCTTCACGCTCAGAATGCGGGCGGCGAGTCTGTCGAGAAAAGCGCGTGTTGGTCCTACTCGAGCGAGACGTTCTCCGAGGCGTGGCGTCGCGTCCTCGGTCAGACTCCCATCTATCCCTCTTCCTGCGCACACTTCCTCCCTGTTGAAGATCGCATGCACGGCGTTCTTCTCCCCGACGAACTCGTCAAGAAACTCGGCGAGCAGTTCGAGGATTTGAACATCTGGAACAACGGGGACCACGATTTCGTTGCTTCGAATGAGTTGGAAGCGGCTCGTGACACGGAGCTGTTAGAAGAAGCCCTCGACGAGGTCCGCGCTATGGGATACTCTAATGACGCGCTCATGTTCGAGATTGGTCTCTTCCCGAATGCGCCTGACCGAGTCGCGCAGTATTCTCTCGATCATAATAGGGTTCGCCTCTCGTCGAAGTTCATGGGCGATAAGAACTATCTCCTGGCGACGTTGATCGAAGAGATCATGCACAGCCAAGGATATCCTGACGCATCGAGAAAGTTCGATCAGCATTTGATCGAAGAGCTCATCGCGGCGAAAAGGGATAGTATGAAGCTCAAGGCGCTGAAGGATATGGTGAGGTCAATATGAGCGATAGAACAGAGAAAAGAGCGCGGGAGCTGGCGATATCGATACTGGGCAACGATCCTCAATGGTATGCCGAAGGCTCGCTGGGTGCCCTCTTGGCCGAGGACGCGGTGTCCATGGCCGCCACCAAAATCGATCACTTCGTCGCGGTCCGCCTTGCCGACCGCCCCCAGCCCGAAGCGGCGCGAGCGGCACTGAGATCGAGCGAGCTGCTCCCTGGACCCTACGACATGGTGAGGTTAGATACAACAGACAAAATCGGCATAACGCCCGAAGCGGCGAAGGACGCGCGGGAGCTGGCGGAAGAAATATACGCCTGGTATGAAAACTCACTAGGCCGCCACCCCGACGGGAATGACGACCCGTCTATTGGAGCGGCAGCGAAGATCGAGCGCTTCGTCGCGGCCCGCGTTTCCGAGTTAGCTCAGGCGTATAACAGAATCGCTCAGGAAAACCTCGAGCTACGAGATCGCCTCGCCGCCCGTCTCTCGGAGCCCGAGGCTGTCCGATCGCGGATGTGGGATGCCTTCGAGGCTGGCTACATACAGGGGCACAACGACACGGTGGAGTCTTGCGTGCGCGACAGCAAAGAGGCAGCCTGCGAGTATTTTGAGAGCCGGCCCCTCGCCACGTCCCGCCCCTCAGAGCCGAGCGCGGAGGACAAGAAATGAAGTTAGCCAAATATGTCGCTTATGACGCAGGGAACTGCGAGTCTGAAACCTTCGATACTTTCGAGGAAGCCGAGCGCTGGCTCGATGAGTGCAACTCGGAAGGGATCAGTATCGAGATGGTGCAGGGGTATAGCTACATAGCAAAAATTACCCATCGGTCGCATTTCGAGGTCACGGACAAGAAGTCAAATTATCACGAGCATACTGAATCATGCCCCGAAGATTGTGCCGGGGAAGAGTGGCCTCACGATTCCGATTTCGATGAAGTGGGCGACGTGCTCTTTCTTCCTGTCGAGGAGCCGAGCGCGGAGGGGCTGAGGGAGGCGTTGAATCATGGCGCATGGGGCTGCTACATGACGCGCAACTACCTATCCGGAGTCGTTCCGGAAGAGGAGCATCGCGAGCGCTTGCTCTTGCAGGCGGAGGAGTGGGAACGCCAACTCGTTGAACTGAAGGTCGCCCTCCTCTCCTCGCCTCCCACTGCGCCGGGGCTTGAGGGCAAGTCTTGAAACGATTTTTCATTTCCCCTCTTGACGCAAGTCGTCTCGAGGTCTAAACTTCATTTCGTCCGACATAAAGGAGGCACACATGCCTGATTCGACGACGACGACCGCGTCTCGGTCCAAAGGAACTTCGCGCGGATTCCATTTCCTGAACGAGTACCAGGTCTGTCCCTGGCGCTTCTACTTGCACTACGTCCTCGGCCTCGAGCCCGTACACCAAGGAAAGGCGCTTCTTTTCGGAACCGCGGTCCATGCGGCCAAAGAAGCCTTCTATAAGGACATGCAACTAGGAGTTCAGACCTCGACGGCCGACTTCGTCTCCGCAGGGGTTCTGTCCCTCGCTTCGCAGAAAGACCTCTACGAGCGCCGGGACGATTTCGACACTGACGCGAAGCGCCTCGGACCGATGCTTGCGGCGTGGCACTCCAAATGGGCCGCGCACGATCTCGACACCTACGAGGTCCTCGCTGTCGAAGAGGAGATCAAGTTCCCGCTGCCTGGGGGCTTCTCCATGACGGTGCGCCCGGACGCAATACTGCAGGTCCGAATGACCAATCCGCAGCACATCGTCGCCCTCGAAACGAAGTCCACTTCGAAGTCTGTCGGCGCCATGCAGAAGTCTGTCGCCTGTTCCGGGCAGGTCGATGCGCAGCTTCTTGGGCTGCGGTCCCTTGGCTTCACGGACCCCGATTTCGCAGTCGACGTCCTCCCGGACATCCTATACCAACGTCAGAATGGACCTATCCTTGCCGAGCGCCCCTGTCTTCTCGGTCGCTCCAAGCGCGAACTGGCCGAAGCCGCTCTCGGCTTCTCGGGCATCGCCTCCGAGATTGCGCAGAAGTGCGCCGCCATCGAAGCCCCTGATGCCGAAGTCCCTCCCGAGTTCTACTTCCCACGTAATGGCCTCGTCTGCGGTCAGTTCGGCTGTGCCTACGAGACCATTTGCAAGGCGCGCACGCGTCCTGGCGATGTTCCGTGCGGCTTCCTCCACGCTGAGGCTTCGGATGCCTCCATCGAAGTCTGACGCAGTGAAGCGCCCGCTGCTCTTCGCCTTGGCGGCGGCTCTTGTCGCCCTGTGCGTCTTCACCGCAACTGCGCAGTCCTGGCTCCCGCAGCCTGAGGGCACTAGGCATGTCTACCGCGGTCCGACTGATGAGTCCGTGATTCTTTCAACGTGGGCCTTCGTCAGCTCGGTTCGATACGTTGCTCGCGACGACGACCGATGGCTCGAACCGCCGGCCTTCGTCCGCCTCGGCGGCGTGTGCCGAGACTTCGCAACGGCCGAGGTCGCGCTTCTTGAGGCCAACGACATCGAGTCTCGAGTCGTTGTCATCGCGTCTAAGGACGGTGCCCATGCCCTCGTCGAAGCTCGTCTCGGAATGTCTTGGATCGCCTTCGACCCACAGGTCTTTGGACCGTTCGTCGATCTGTCCCACGAACGTGTCCTCGAACGAGTTCCGTTCTCTGTGCTTCGCAACCGAGCGCACTTCACCACGACCAGTGGTCTGACCTTCTAACGGGTGAGTCCGATTTCGACGCCTACCTCGATCTTGAATGCCGCAATGCGGCGAAGGAGATACTGATGCCCGATGCCTCGATTCCTGTCAAGCTGCCTCCGGCGCCCTCGAAGCTCAAAGGCCCCGCGTGGCTCAACGACCTCGGCTACTTCGATGACGACAAGTCGATCTTCCAGCGAGCGCTCATCTATGGAGAGTCCGGTTCCGGCAAGACGACGTTCCTTGGTTCCTGGCCAAGGCTCCTGGTAATCGACACCGACAAGGGTGGCCGCACGCTGCGCGACAAGCACATCCCATGCATCCCATGCCTCGAGTCCCGCGGCATTGTCGACCGGGTCTTCGCGATTCTGACCGCGGCTCAGGCCCGTTCGAAGCTCGAACTCGACGACGGCCGCGTCCTCGACTTCAACGAAATCGATACCATCGCCCTGGATAGCTTCACTGCCTTCTCCAATAGCGCCATCGCGGACATGCTCTTCGAAATCGGTAAGGACCCTTTGAAAACGAAGCCGTCCTACGACGAGTATGGCAAGCTTCTCAACATCCAGACCGAACTTGGCAAACGTTTCAAGCGCCTCAGCCTCATGTACAACATCGTCGTCACAGCATTGCCCGATGTGAACCGCGACGAGAACACCGGGACCATGTACGGTGGTCCGTTGATGGTCGGCTCTTATCGAAACGTCGTCATGGGCGACTTCGACGAGGTCTACTACTTCACGACCGAGGGTTCCAAGGACAAGGTCACCTACTTCATGTACAGCGCCAAGATCCAGTTCTTCGGGGCCAAGACCAAGCTCAAGATCCCCTATCGCGTCGAGGACCCGACCTACGATAAGCTCGTCGCCTTCGATGCGAAGGCCCGCGCTTGAGTGTCGCGCAGATCTTTGCGACCGCGGGCGTCGGCGTCCTGATCGCCATCTGCCTCGCCGTTGGCTTCGTCTGCATCTTCGCCGATACCGCAACGTACTTGCGCGACAGTCTTCGCATTCTGACCCGTTATCGTCTTGAGCGCAAAGCCTCTAAGCTGCGTGCTGATTTCGATCGTTCATAAGGGCAATTCGCGTGGCCGGACGTTGTCCAATGACCACGCAATGCACATACGGGGTTTCGAGGTCCCCTAAACTTCGAAGGAGCACTTCATGGACATGGACTACATCGGAGTAGATGCCGCCGCCGACGATTGCCTCAAGGCCGGCCGTTACGCGCTCGAGATCCAGGGTCTCGACTCGAACAAGGTCTTCGACAACGAGAAGCACACTAAGGCCATCATGGTCACGGTTAACGTACTCGATGGTCCCGAGCAGGACGACGGCTCGAGCCCTATCGGTGCGGTGAAGACCTTTTTCCTGTACTACCCGACTCCGGCTCATAAGGACGGAGGAAAGGCTTGTGCCTTCCGCATTAACGCTTTCCTCGATGCCTGTGACTTTGCTGACGAGCGCGCTGCGCACCAGGCCATCGACGACGCGGACTTCATCAGCAAGCGCTTCTACGCCACGGTGAAGGTCGAGGATAGCGCCGAGTACGGCAAGCGCGAAGGCTTCGACCGCTTCGCCGCGGTGCAGGGCTAATACGATGAAGAACGCCACCAAGACCAGCGTCGCCATGGCGTTCTAGGACAGTATCCCGCTGAGCCCTAAGGGGGACAAGGACCTAAGCGCCTTGTCCCCCTCTTCAAAAGGACTGCCTGTGATATTGAAGAAGCTGCCCTTGGACATGTGCTTTGGCCTTGTCCTGTTTGTCGTCAACGCGATCTTCTCACTCATTCTATATCTCGAAGTCGCCTCTGGCGTCTGGTACTACGTCGTCGCTTATTCGCTCCTTGCGGTCTCGTTTGACACCGGCATGATGCTCCTTTGGGTCCGAGGCGTCCATGATCGTAACCCTGTCTTCATCGTCGTCGCGTGCGGCTTTGCAATACTGTCTCTGTTTGCCGCGGGCTCAAGTTCCCTTTCGATTGTCGAGGCCCAAAATGCGTCCAATACCGTCGTTGCCTCAGAGGTCGCGGATCTCGAGTCCGAAGTCGCCTCGCTTGAGGCCGACCTTGCAACGAACCGAGACGCCATCGCAAAGACTCCTGAGGACTTCACGACACGACTGCGCGAACTGAACCGAATCTCGGCCGACCTGCGTGCCTCACTTGAGGCCAAGCGACTTGAGGTACGGACCGCGAAACGGATCGCGGCCTCCAAGACTTCGACCTCAACGTCGATGTTCGACGTCGTCGGAAAAGCTCTCCGAGTTGCGCCCAAGACGGTCGAACTCTGCTTTCTCCTCGGCACCTCAGGCATGATGATCGTCGGAGCCTTCGCGCTGACAGCGCCTCGCAAACGTGCCAAAGCGGCGCCCACGTTGCGCACATTGACCTACGGCACGACGACCCACGCGGTCCTTGCGTCCGGACGGACCCTTTGCGGAAAGCCCTCTGGTCCTGCGATGAGCCCGCCACACTCCCTGTGCCCTGTCTGCTTTGCCCGCTTAGTCCAGTTGAAGGAGGTTCCTGATGCGAACGCTTGATCTCGCTAAGTGCCCTTGGTTCAAGTCGGCCAAGATCGACTTCATCCGCGAAGGCCTATTTCGCGGTGCCCTTGCCTGCAACGTCGTCCTGAATGACGTTCCCGGTGACCCGGACTCGCTTGCACTGCTGTTGAAGGCTCTTCTTCATGCGCGCCTTCCGCCGAGGCGCAAGATCGTCCACGTCTCTGGTCCAATGTCCGGAGACGATCCGCTCTTGCCCATCGCATGCAATGCGCTCTTCGAGTACGGCTTCCGGGTCCATCTTGCAGTCAACGGTAACGTCATCCCGCGCCAGATGTCCGAGAGCGTCTCGTGGACCACGGCCTCAGTCCGTGATGCGACTCCGTTCCTGTCGTCCGTGGACGAGATCATTTACAGCCCGGCACGCGTTGCAGACGGTCAGATCGAGGACCTCGTCTTCCCGCTGCCTCCGGCGCGGCAAACGTTCCTGTTCCTCAATGCCGCGGCAGGCTTCAGCTTCGACGAGATCGACACTTTCGTCTGCAAGTCGACGCATGATTGGAACGTGGTAGGCGTATGAGCAACAAGGCTGCACGTTCCGTGACGTTCGACGTCCTACGCAAAGGTCGTGTGTTTGAGTCTTGGACGACGACGACACACGACATTGATGAGGCCAAGGCCGAGGCCATTGAGGCTCTCGGACTGCCGCCGGACGTAGTACTTAAGAAGCAACCCAAGGAGTCCAAATGAACTTCAGCATCCTCTACCGCAATCACGAGGGCTCCACGTCGAAGTACATGAGTCCTGAGCGTAGCTTCGAGACTGCGCTTAGGGACTTCTACGCTAAGTTTCATGCGCAGGGCTACACCAAGCACGACGTCATCCGTGTCGAGCGCCTCGGTGCACGGCCGTTCAAGCGGAGGTCCTCCAATGCCACGTCAGCGTCCGAATGAGGCCGAACTTGGCGCCCTCGTCGTGAGTGCCTTCCTGTTGCTTCTCGCCGCGTTCAACCTCCACTTCTAAGGAGCCCCATATGCGCTACACGCGCACTAAATCGACATGCACCTTGTGTCCGTTGCGCGATCGCCGCCGCGTCTGGAGCGAAGTCCCCGATGGCGACGTCCGAATCGCGGTTGTTGCCGAAGCGCCCGGTGAGGCCGAAGCCCACGAAGGCCGACCGCTCATCGGCCCCGCAGGCAGTCTCTGGATGAAGGCCCTCAAGGAGAATGGCATCAACCGCGCCGGTCTCTGGGTCAGCAACGTCGTCTGCTGTCAGCCACCGCACAATGACATGCGCAGCTTCGAAGGCGTCGACGCCTTGGCATGCTGTACCCCAGGCTTTGAGGCAGAACTCAAAGCAATGAAGGCCCGAGGCGTCAAGATCGTCGCCTTGATGGGCAACGTCGCCCTCAAAGCAGCCGGTTTCGAAGGCAGCATCTCGACGATGCGTGGCTCCGTCTACGAGAAGGACGGAATGCTCTTTGTTCCAACGTTGCATCCGAGCGCGGTCCTTCGTGGCTCTGGAGCGAAGCGTGACGGCTCTGGCTACCAGGACCTTGGCGTCTTCATCCACGACTGGGGCAAGATCAAGGACATCGCAGACAACGGTTGGACCCGCATTCGAGAGGACTTCAACTTGGAGCCATCTCTTGACGACTTGCGCGCCTTCGTCAAACGTGTCACTGCGAAGAAGACCCTTCTCTACGCAGACACCGAGACAACAGGACTCAAGTGGTCTCGAGGCGCACGTGTCGTCGTCCTCGGGCTTGCCGAGTCCGCAACCAAAGCCATCAGCATCCCGTTCCTGAAGGAGCACGGATTCCCTTACTGGAACGGCCACTCCGACGAAGTACATGCCCTTGTTCAGTCCGTCTTCGACAACTGTCCGATCGTATTTCAGAACTGCTTCTTCGACGTGCCATTGCTCCGACGCGCCGAAGGCTTTCGAATCGACGACGCTTCGATTGCACACGACACCCTCGTGCTGCATTCGCTTGTCTCACCTGAGACGCGGCACGATCTCGCCTTCATCACGTCCGTCTACGGCAAGACTCCTGAATGGAAAGAGGTCTTCAAGAACCGCGACAAGGGCATCCTCGAGATGGACCAGATCGAGATGCGTCGATACAACCTACGCGATTGCGTTGTCTTGGCGCAGATACTCCCTTCGATGCTTGCGCATCTCGAGAAGCTTGGTCTAACGCAGTTCTACAACGAGGAGACAAGGCGTCTCATCGGACCCTTGCTTCAGATGTCTGAGGCCGGTATCACCTTCGACGTCGAACACCTCGAAAAGTTCGATTTGCTACTGGATCGGTCCTTGGCCGAGAAGCTTGCTGAGATCCGTGAGGCCTACGCCCTGCCTGCGGAGTTCGACTTCGGCAGCGACGAAGAGCTCCGATACTTCTTGTACGGAATCGTACCGGCGAAGTTCCGTCAGCTTCGAGGTACCTTGGTCCGCTACACGAAGCACCTCAAGTCCGGCGACCGCGCAGATTCGAAGTTTTTCCAAGGCGTTGCCCTGCGTACTCTGAAGCATAATATCCCCGAGGCTGATGTTCTCGGCGTCGAAGAAATCGCGTCAACTTCTGTGAAGCGTCCTGGGACCGCAGCTTACGAAGAACTCCACAGACTCGAAATCGTCCGCGACTTCTGCAAAGCCAAGTACACCCTATCGTCTTGGTCTCCGCTGAAAACTGACTCAGGTCTTGCGGGCGTCGGGGCCGAGGCACTACTCGCATACACCGTGCAGCTTAACAACAGGCTCGAGTCCATCGCAGCCCTCGTTCATCCTGAGAAGTACGAAGACGAAGTCTCTTCGATCGAAGATGTCATCTCATTTATCGCAGACCTTGGACAACTGTCGGAGCTTCAGAAGCTAAAGTCTTCCTTCACGAAGTACATCGTCGATCCTGATGGGCGCATTCGTGCCTCGTGGAACATATGGGGCACTGCTACAGGAAGACTCAGTTGTAGTCGTCCAAACCTGGAGCAGCTCCCAGAGCACGGCGTCGGCAAGCAGGTCCGAGGCTTCTTCAAGGCCAAACCGGGCTACAAGCTCGTCTCGTCGGACGGCGAGAACCTTGAGGTCGCACTTCTAGGCTATGACTCCCTCGATCCGACAATTATCGACGCCTACGTTAATGGCAAAAACATTCACGACCTCAATACGAAGATTCTCTACGACATCGGCCCAGAGCATCCGTACTGGAAAGAAGGGCGTGCCGCGGCAAAGAAGTTCCAGTTCGGCGGTATGTCCTACGGTGGCGGCGACAAGAACGTCCATCGAAAGATGGTCGTCGAGGCGCCGCACTTGCCGCTCACTCTGGCCCAGTATCGCGAGGCTAAGGCTCGTTGGCTCGAAGCACATCCGGCCTATGTCAAGTGGCGCGCCACCGTTGAGGCCGACGTCACCTCGACGCGCATCGTGCGTAACGCCTTCGGGCGCATTCGAATCTTCTTCGGTAAGCCGCGCGACATCGTCCGCGAGGCAATGAACTTCCGCATTCAAAGCGCTGGCGCCTGTCTCATCAACCGCGCTATGATCCGCGTTTACGACGAAGTCAAACGCCTCGGACTCGATGCGACGTTCGTGTTGCAGATCCACGACCAATTAATACTTGAGGTTCGCGAGGACCAAGCGACTGAGGTCGCCGCACTCCTGAAGCGCGAGATTGAGCGCCCCTTCGTGATGCACGGCATCGAACGCTTTGTGCGCGCCGATTCGACGATCGGAGACACCTATGCCGACGTTTGAGCGCCCAAAGGCCTTCGTCATTCCGCCTGACGCAGGGCTCGTCACCGAGCCCGAGGATGCCCTCGTGCCCGAAGGCACCTGGATTGCGGACTTCGTCGCCTCAATGCGCGGCATCGAAACGCCGACCATCTTCACCTTGTGGGGTGCCTTGTGGGCTTTGTCGACCGCATCAGCACGCGAAATTGGCTTCGAGTGGCTCGAGGACGAGCTCTTGTACCCGAACTTGTACGTGATTCTGGTAGCGCCTCCGGCTCGATGCCGCAAATCGACTTCGTTGCGACATGCCTTCAAGGTCCTTGAGCGCCTCGCAGAGACCTATGTCCCTGATCCGGATGACCCAGACCTCGAGACGACGGACCTTGTCCTGGAGCAGCTCGCTACCTTCAACTGGGCTACTTCGAAGACGACGCCTGAAGCTCTCGAAGTGCTTCTCGAACCGCCTCCGACGATGAACCTTCACGGGCGCGATGGGCTAGCGCTTTTCGACAAGGGCTCTCAAGTTTCGCTTCTCGTCTCGGAGCTGACGACATTTCTTTCGAAACGTAAGTACATGACCGGAATGATTGATACCTTGACCGACCTCTACGACTGCCCAGAGCGCCATTCATACAACACCATCGCTCGCGGAAACGTCATCCTCGAGAAGGTCTACTTGACATTCATCGGAGCAACGACGCCTACGTCACTCAAGGACGCCTTGCCTCCCGAGGCCTTCGGTGAAGGCTTCATGTCACGAGTCTGCGTTATCTTCAAGGAGACGACGCTGCGACGCTTTTCGAAGCCAGTGCACCTCGACGGATTCCCAACGATCGAGGAACTCGCCATACGATTGGCCTACGTCATACGACACGCAATTGGTGAGCCTTACCGAGAGACGCCTGAGGCCGAGGTCTGGTTCAATTCTTGGTACAACGTCTGGAAAGACACCTTAGAGGCCGACGATGGATACGTAGATCGTACCGGCGAGTATCGATTCGACGTTATGATTCGACGCCTGGCACTCTTGATCGCCATTTCACGCTACGATCGCGACGCGCACGTTATCGACGTCCTCGACTACGAGCAAGCGAAGGCTCTTCTCGAAGGCTCCTACCGTAGCGCAATGCCGCAGACACAACGTCTTGCTGCAGCCGAAGGCTTCCAGACTCATTACTTGACCATTCGCAACTACATCAACAAGAAGGCCGTCGACGGCAAGATCGAACGTCGCAAGATCCTATCGTACATGTCCTCCACTGGAGTAAGCTCCAAGGAGGTTGACACTGTTCTGTCTCAACTCGAAGACGAAGGAGCTATATCATGTCTCGAAAGCAACAAGGCCCGGACAAAAAAAGGCGAACTGGCCTACCGAATCGTAAGCAGCGACAAGGAGTCCTTCCGCGGACCGACGCCACAGGCACCCAGGTCGACAACCTCGGGCGTCGCACCACAATCCTTGAGCGCCTTGGCCTCGGGCGAGACGATCTGATTGTCCTCTACAAGGAACTCGGCACGTTTGAGGACGTTGCGACGCGAGTTGGTGTCACAGACCGGACGGTGCGGAATTGGTTCAGCGCTTTCGGCCTATGCGGAACTCGAAAGAAGCCGCATACGTCCCTGCGCGCGCAGACCTCGTGCGTGTCGGACTGGCTCAGAGCGCACCCGGACGCGCAACTACCTCGGTCCGTCGTTAAGTGTGCCGAAATGATGCAGCTCAAGCCCGCGGCGGTCGAAGCCTACATCGAGCGCCGTCGCAACCGGGTCCGGGACTACGTATCCGGGCTTGGCGATCTTCGTCAGTACCCAAAAGTCTTCGTGGCCAAAGGAACCACGAAGAATGTCCATGTGCCTCCGAAGGCGATCGCGGACTATACCTTGGCTGTCGATCGTTGGACTCTGATCGTCACATACGAAGGCGTCCTGAAGGCCAAGGTAAAGTTTAGCCTTGAGCTGCCTTACAAGGATGCCATTCGTTTTTGGCACGAGGCTACGGAAACAGACGCGTCGAAGTAGCTCTAAGGACTGGGGCGCCCGAAAGGACGATCGCTGCGTTCTTGACGTCGCCCTGATCCAGGTAGCCAAAAGCCTTAATGAGCTGCTTCCCGAAGGCGTACCCAGGACTTGAGACGCGCAACACAGAGTCCAAGAAGGTATTGCGTGCCATCTTTGCAGTCAGATCGGTTCCGAGTAGCGAGGTCCCGTCAACAAGCAGTGACCATCCAGGTCCACCTTGGAACCCAAACGGGTCCGTCCACTGGAAACCTTTGTAGTCGATCCCGGCGAGTTTGAAGGCCTCGTAGGTGGCGGTCGACGTCGCTATGAGGCGCGTCATCATTCCGATGCGCTCTCCGACGTTGCCAGTCGTGGCCATCTTGACATAGAGCGCTAAGGACGACGACGGGTACGTCATGAACTTTCCGAACAACTTGCCCAGAGTGCCACGCCCGACCATAGGCTTTGCTACCTTGGAGTAGTCGAACATCGTCAAGGCCTGGGTTGCGTTGGCAAAGACGTCGATTCCGACGTCGTCAGTGCCTGAGGCCACAGCCTTTAGGATCTGATCTTGTTCCTGAACGTTCAGAACCCCGAGATGCGTCTCGCGCGCGAAACCCCTGAGATCGATCGTACCCGCGCGCAGTCTTGCAGCGGCGCCTACGTACTGCTTCTCTGCAGTCGACCACGCGACCGCGCGCGTGAAAACGTCCATGTTCTCGTTCCAGCGCATCATGCGCTGCCAGACACCGAGGTCGCGCTTCATACGTTCCGTAGGAAGTCGCTCTGCGACAGCGCCGGAGCGTGTCATACGTCGCACAATTGCGGTGTATTTGGCCTCGTCGTTCACAAGCTCATGGGCAACTTTCCAAGGCAGCGAAGTTCCATGGACCGCGCTCAAGAGATTGATCTGGAAGAAGTTCCTCAGTGGTGCCCAAGGCTTCGTGGCCTGCGTTGCGATCGTCATCTTATGGTTTAGACGGTCCAGTACCAGCTCGGGAGATGCTCCAGCGTCTACAAGTCCACGTAATATTGGCGTCTTCTTGCATACCGCTAGGAACGTGTTACCCATGCGACGTTGCGCCTCAGCCATCATGGCATCCGAATTGGTCCTCGGAGCTCCGTGCAGTTCGAGCATAGTGTCGCCTACGAGACGGACCGAAGCCTTTGAAAAGCGATGCTCGCCCTCAAGCAGCGTGTCAACTTGCGCCTTTGTGTTGCGCAGTACCGGCTCCAGGTAGGCGTGCCTGAACACAGACCCGGTATAGGCGTCAGCTATTTCGCGCGCGTCTTCGAGAAGGGCAAATCGAATGAGGTCCGAGGCACGGAGCTTCTCAGCGAACAGTGCAAAGTCCGTCGGCGCATTGCCTTTGAACGTTGCGCGCACCAGCTCTGCGGCGGCCTCCTCAGAATTGAGAAAATCCGGATTCTCCTGCACGAACTGCCTTATGCGCGGAATGTAGTCCGTTACATGCTTCCAGGCGTCGATGCCTGAGACGCGCTTCAGCTCATCGTACACGGTGCGCTGCGCTGCAATGATGCCCTTGGCCTTCTCTGGCATAGCCTCGCCAAAGACCGCCTGCCATCTCGAAGAACGGACTGATTCAGGCCACTGCGACGCTACAGTGATCTTGGTCCCAAGCTTTCGGTCCATGTCGCCGAAGGCATTGCGCCAGACCGGGTCGAAACTGGCCCGTGCCCCGTCGTAAAAGCGCACCGCGCTTCGGATAGAGCTGTACGCTTGTGACAGAGCCTTGTCTCCTACGAGACGTGCCTCGTCCGAGAGCGCCATCGCGGGCGGCGCCAGGAAGCTCTCCAGCGTTATGCGCGCCCGCAGGGCCGCCTTTCCGAACTCGGTCTTCGGGGGAGCTGCGATCTTCGACACAACGTCTGCGACCTGTGTTTCGATCTCGCGCGTAATGTTCTCATCGAAGCCTAAGACGTCCTGCATCCACGTCGGCATCGGAGTCGCGGCATGCCAGGCCTCGAGTTCTGCCAACGTGCCAAAAGTCTTCTCGACACCTGAAGGCCCGATGAGCGCAATACGTCCGTCACTGAGATAATCTTGCTTGAACCCCTTCAGCGAGGACGCGGTCTCCATCTCAATCAAGGTGTCCTGACGTCGCTCGAGAGCTTTCTTGACGCCGCTAACGCTTCGGAACGTCTCACTTGTTCCAAGACGCGCATTCTCGTAGATGTAGCCGACCTTCTCGACCTTAGCCAATGTGGCGCCCTCGAGCGTTGAACTTATCAGCGTTCCTTTGCGCGCGCTCGACTTGAAGCTCGACAGGAACTCCAATGCCTCGGCGCTCGAGCCTTGGATAACGGTGTCCTGAAGGATGATCTTTCCGGCACCAGGGTCCAGGGCGACCATGCGCGGCGCCAGACTGGCTGGGAGTCTGATGTCGATCTCTGGATGGCGCTCCATGATCTCGGCCAACGACTCTCCGGAATCGAGCATTCCGAAGGTCGTCTTTCCGGACTTGGCGTCACGGGTGATGCCTCCGACTTCCCAACGAGTCACGGTCTGCGACGTGGTCCCAGGCACGGCATACTTCGCTGCATTACTGCCTTCGCCAACGATCGGAACCTCGACACGACGCACGCTAAGCCCTGTGTCCTGCCTCACCAGTGTTCCGATATGGTCCGGCGAAATGCGCCCGGTCTGCACGAGCATGTCGTACAGCTCATAGTTGGCCCATTCCAACGTCGGGAACTCATGTACCTTGCCGCCGATTGTAACTGCGGTCTTTCCGTGTCCAAGGTCGCGTAACGTGGCTCCGAGCTGAGACTCTGCGACATATGCGAGGCCTTCGAAACTTGGACTGCGCATTGTGGACTTCGCAGGCGCGATCGTGGCGAGAAACTTCGTCGCAAGACTTTGCGCCTCGATGTCGTCCATTGTTCCGCCTGCAATCTTACGGATCGAGTCCAGCTGCCTCATAAGGCTTTCGCTGAACTGCTTCTCGGCCTCGAGCCCGTTGGCCGTCGCTGGTAGCACGATGTCCATTGGCTTCCGCGTGACTCGGCCTGCGACCTTTGAGTCAACGAGCCGCACCTTGAGCTTTGCGAGATCATCTTCGCCAAGCCCTGCACGCTTGGCGTATGCCACCGCAAAGGTCTGAATGTTCTTCGCGTTGTAGCGCCCCGCGACAGGGCTTATGAGCGGAACGAGGTCTTCAAGCGGAGCAGTGTCGTCCAGTGCTGCGACAGTCTGTCGCGTGACACGCGAAGTACTTGATGCTGTCGCGGCCAAGGATCTGACAGCGGCCTCCGGAACTGGAATTGCAGGACTCCCCGTGACGACCATCTCGGCAAGGCGCATCGCGGCTTCGCTGCGATTACGCGCGGTGAACGTCGAGGCCGAATCGGCGATGCTTGTGAACGTGACGCTATCGTCCAGGCCGAACTTCGTCTGCCATCCTCGGGACTGTGCCTCGACCGCGAATCGGGCATCACCCTTCGTATCGAATCCGCGAGAGCGCCTGAGAGCGTCTTGTGCAATGAACTCCTGGCGTGCGCTCAAGGGCATCTCCTTGAGCGTCGTCAAGACTTCAGGACTCGCGTGAAGGTCGATCGCGGCGCTGACCGTCTCTGGAGTCACCGCGTCCGCGGCGAGCTTTGCTCTTTTCGCGGTGCCGACAAGCGCCTTCGCCACCGTTGAAATGCCTGCGATCGCGCCCCAGCCGACGAAGTTTGTCAGCGTGTTCGTGCCCATATCGAGGGCAATCTTGCCCCAAAAGTCCAACGTCTTCGGATCGCCAGTCTTGTCTTGCAGATATCTGCGCGTTAGGTCTTCTACGGTGCCGAAAACGCCGTAGGCGGCACTTTCCGCAATACCTGGGGCTAGGGAACGTGCCACACCCAGAAGGGCCGGGTTGCGAATCGTCTCGACAGCCTTTGCCAAGGAGCCTGCTTCGCCGAAGAGCTTCGCCGTCAAGGCACCGCCCTTCGCCGCGGTCCCGACGAGCGGAATCGCCGTCAGCGCGGTCTCAACGAACCCGAGCCCGATCTCTGCCGCTGTGGACCAACCTCGGATGTTGTCCAAGGCACCTTTGCCCCCGGCGCGCTCAACCTCAGCCTCGAGCCACGCCGCAGTCTTGTCTCCTGTGAGCCCGACAAAGTCGCGCGAGATAGCGTCGTGCGGTCGCTCAGGATCAAACGTCTGAGCGACCGCGTCGATGCCCTTCGCGGCCAAGGTTCCGACGAAGCTGCTCGCAAGGGCGTTGCGCCCGATGAGAAGACCCGAAGCATCTTCGACAGCCTTAGGATCTCCGGCACGGAGCCGCATTGCGACCTCAGCGGCCTGCTTCGCGAACGGACTGTCCAGCTCATCGGGGGCATACGCTGGAGCGCGCTCTACGGCGGCCTTCCAGGCCTCCTGTTTCAAGAGTGGGTTCGCGGCCTGGTACTCCGGGGTCGAAGCGTAGTCGCGATCAAAAAGGGCCTGTCGTGTCGCGGTCTGATCCTGGTACGAGAGCGCCTGGAACTCAGGGCTGGCATCAAGCTCGTCAAGGGTCATCGGCGTACTGCCTTCTTGGACTCAATCGTCCTCAGTAGCAAGGCCCCTGTAGACGACGCAGGAGTCGGCGCCGTGGGCGGTTGCTTCATCGTGCCTTGAACTCCCGGCGCCGGCGAGCTGAGTCCTCCATAGATCGACTGCATCTGCGCCATCGTCGTGTCGGCGTTCTGCTTCGCGGCTTCCTCAGGCGTCGCCGGTCGCGTATTGCCTCCGAACATGAGGAACTTGCCCGTCGCCCCAGGCTCAACGGAGCCAATACCCAGTCTGCCCGAGACCATCGGCGTCAAGGCGTCAATGGTCTTCGAGAGCGCCGGGAACTCGGCCTTGATGTCTGCGAGAGCCTGTCGCGTGTTTCCCTTGGCTGCGTTGACTGCGGCGACTGCGATCGGCGTCATGTTGTCTCCGAGGAACTTCAAGGCCGCGGTCTGCGCGAGGTCGGCGCCGACCTTGAGCGACGCCGCGATGCGACTCAGTTCCATGTCGATCTCGCGCCCGCGCAGTCCACGGTTGCCCGCGTTGTTACGCGCGTCGGCGACGTCTTTACCGAAGACGTATGCGAGCTCTTCGTCGGAGGCGTCTTTGAGCATCCGACGCATGTTCGCAACAGCCTGACGCTCCCAGGCGATACCCGAGAGGTCCGAAGCCTGCGCCGCCTTGACACCTGCTGCAAGTACCTTGGCTCCAGCCTCGATGCGTGCAATCCCTGCGGGCGTCTTCGGGTCGACGACCCCAGATGGACCGGCCGCGACATGATTGGCGCGCGCGACCGTCGCAGCGATCTTTGCGTCGAGTTGCGGATTCGAGGGTGGCATACCGATGACCTTGCTCAAGGCCGCAAGACGATTCTTGGGGTCCGGTCCTTGCGCGGCGACCTGAGCCTGTACTGTCGGGCCTTGGATATCCTGAGGCCCAGGAAGTCCGCCTGCTCGGATCTGAGGACTGGTAGCGACATTAGTCGGGTACTGCATATTAAGTTGCGCAACGGTTTCCGCGACTCCAGGCTGCCGCATGGCGCGCTCGTTGACGATGCCTTCTTTGAGCCCGACGAGCATCGGAACATGGACGTCGCCTGTGGCGACCTCGTGCTGCGCCAACGTGCGCGGACTGTTCGGAGTCCCGTTTGCGTGGGCCATACCTCCGACACGAGCGAGGTTCCACGCAGGCACCGGGATCTGATATCCAGCCGTCTGCCCGCTGTTCTTGACCCAAGAATCATAGCGCCCAAGTGCATCCGCGGCGCCGGGAACGTTCTGAGCAACTCCGTTCAAATAGGCCTGCGCTTCGGCCTCAGAGCTGAAGTACGATCGAGGCTTGACCCCTCCACTTTCCAGCAAGGTCTGAAGTGGCTTCGTAAGCTGAAAGCCGATCTGCCTTGGACCGTTCAGCGTCGTCCCGATCATCGGAATGAAATATCCGGTAGACGCCGGAGCTCCTTGCTTCGAGACATTTCCCGGAACAGGCTTCAAGAAGTCCGGCCCCTTTTGTTCCGGAGTCTGCATTGTAGGCGCCTCGGCACGAGGAACCGGAGTTCCAGGAGCGACCGGAGCCGCAGCCTCCGTGGTCGCGACTTGCGTAGGATTGTTCGCGGGCGCCTCGCTTCCAGGATACGTCCCCAAGGCCGCCCACGCGGACTCGACGCTCTTGCCTCCTGAGGGCAGCGTCAAGTAATGCTG
>Ga0153915_10000253_pt1 | contig 48223 bp, 45 predicted proteins | sample Opewatmetagenome_2_FD_107003 | JGI IMG/M metagenome (GOLD analysis project Ga0153915, IMG submission 107003) | Freshwater wetland microbial communities from Ohio, USA - Open water 3 Core 3 Depth 3 metaG | ecosystem: Environmental > Aquatic > Freshwater > Wetlands | place: USA: Ohio, Lake Erie...
GAAGGTCTGCACTACGGCTGGGGACTGGCGACCGGGCACTGATGACTAGAGAAGAACTCCAACGCATCATCGATGTCATCGTTCAGGAATTGGCGGCCGCCGGCACGCGTCCGGGCGTGCGGTGCGGCTGCCACGGCGTGCTGGACGACTGCTGTCCGGATCGGCTGAGCGGCGTCATCGACGCGGGCGCGACGCGCGTGGGTCTGCATGCGGCCGGGGGCGCGCCGTCAGGCGTCGCGGCGATGATCGATCACACGCTGCTCAGACCCGATGCGACACGCAAGCAAATCGAAGAGCTGTGCCGCGAAGCGGCGCAGTTCAAGTTCGCGACCGTCTGTGTCAACCCGACGTGGGTGGCGACGTGTACGCGCCTGCTGCAGGGCAGCGGCGTCCCGGTCTGCTCGGTCGTCGGCTTTCCACTCGGCGCGACGACGGCCGACGTCAAGGGCTATGAGACGCAGCGCGCGATTTTCGACGGCGCGCGCGAAATCGACATGGTGATTAACGTCGGCGCGCTGAAGTCGGGCGATCTCCGCGTCGTGGAAAAAGACATCGAGGCCGTGGTCGGGCCGTGCCGTGCGTGCGGGGCGCTCAGCAAAGTCATCATCGAAGCGGCGCTTTTGACCGATGACGAGAAGGTGACGGCGTGTACGCTCGCGAAGGCCGCGGGCGCCGACTACGTCAAGACGTCCACGGGTTTTGGTCCCGGCGGCGCCACGGCCGCCGACGTCGCGCTCATGCGGCGCGTCGTCGGGGCGGAGATGGGCGTCAAGGCCGCGGGCGGCGTCCGGGATTTTGAAAGCGTGAAAGCGATGATTGCGGCCGGCGCCACGCGTGTCGGCGCCAGCGCCGGCGTCAAAATCGTCCAGCAGGCCTCGGCGCAAAAGTAGCCTCGGCGCAGAAGTAGGGCCGCCTTTCAGGGCCGCCAAATCATAAGGGAACACACAAAAGTCCGCCGTAAACACGGCGAAAGCAGGGTCGTAAGTACCTAAGATCCATGCCCACCACGCTTCGACGCCTCGGACGCTACGGCCTGGCCCTCGGCTCCGTGGCGGTCGCGGTGGCTGTGCTCGAGCTGCTCGGATCCGGCGTCAACGCGCCGATTGCCGCGCAGGTGCTCCTGCTGGTGCTCATCATCGACGGGAGCCTCTTCGGGACCGGCCCCGCCATCGCCGCGTCGATCGGCGCCGCGGCCGGCTTCTCGCGCTATTTCGTCACGCCCACGGGGTTCGCGTTCGGTGATCGCGGCGACTGGGCGCAGCTTCTGTCCTTCATCATCCTGGCCGTCGTCGTCGGCGAGCTTGCGGCGCGGGCCGAGCGGCGGGCGCGCGAAGCGCAGGAAGGGCGGCAGGAAATCGCGCGGCTCTATCAGGAGCTCGAAGGCGCGTTCGATCACGCGAGCGAAGCCGAGGCGCTGCGGCGCAACGAGCGGCTCAAGGCGGCGCTGCTCGACGCGCTCACGCACAATCTCCGGACGCCGCTCACGTCCATCAAGGCATCGGTCACGGCGCTCATCGCGCCCGGCCGGGACGCCGTGCTGTCGCGCGAAGGGCGCGACGAGCTCCTGCACGTCATCGACGAAGAGACCGATCGCCTCAATCGATTCATCGAAGGCCTGTCGGCCGCGGACACCGGCGCGCAGCCGCTGACGCCGAAGCCGGTCGGCGTGGAGGAAATCATCCGCGTCAGCCTGGCGCGGGCCGAGACGCTGACGCGCGACTACCATGTGCAGGTCGCCTTCACAGGCACGTTGCCGACTTTGTCGGTGGACGCGGCGTCAATAACCGAAGTGCTGTACATCCTGCTCGACAACGCCAGCAAGTACGCGCCGCCGGGATCGGCCATTCGTGTGGCCGCGTTGCCGGCCAGCGATCGTCAGGTTGAGCTGTCCGTCGCCGACGACGGCCCCGGCATTCCCGCCGAGGCGCGGTCGCAGGTGTTCGACCGCTTCTTCCGCGTGCCGGGCACGCAGTCCTACGATCCGCGGCGCAAGGGCATCGGCCTCGGGCTGTCGATCGCGCGGCGGCTCGTCGAAGCGCACGGCGGCCGCATCTGGATCGACGATGCGTCGAGCTCGGGCACGACCGTGCGCTTTACCGTCCCAACCACCGCGTCGAATTCCCTGCAGATTGGAGTGGCGTCATGACGTTCGCCGTTGCTGAAAAGTCCCGCGTGCTCATCGTCGACGATGAGCCGCAGATCACCAGAGTGTTGAAGACCGTGCTGACGAGCCAGGGGTACGAGGTGCGGACCGCCGCGGAAGGCGAGTCGGCGCTCGCCAGCTTCAACGAGTGGCGGCCCGAGCTCGTCATCACCGATCTCTACATGCCGCACATGGACGGCGTCGAGCTGTGCCGCCGCATCCGCGCGCAGTCGAACGTGCCGATCATCGTGCTGTCGGTGAAGGGCGAGGAAGGCACGAAAGTCGAAGCGCTCGATTCGGGCGCCGACGACTACGTCACAAAGCCGTTCGGCACCGACGAGCTGCTCGCGCGCATCCGCGCGACACTGCGCCGGTCGGGTTCCGGCGACGGCGCCGACGTCGCGTCATTTGACGTCGGCGACTTCCGCGTCGACATCGACGCGCGCCGCGTCCACGTCCGGGGCAACGAAGTGCGCCTGACGCCGAAGGAATTCGAGCTCTTCGTCTACATGGCGCGGCATCCGAACCGCGTCCTCGGACATCGCACGCTGCTCGAAGCGGTCTGGGGCGAGGCGTCGCAGGAGCAGCCGGAGTACCTGCGCGTCTTCATGGGCCAGCTCCGCAAGAAGCTCGAGCCTGATCCGTCGAATCCACGCTATCTCGTCACCGAGCCCTGGGTCGGGTACAAATTCAGCCCGCAAGGATGATGTGTGCTATTATTGGACTTCGGATTTTGCCACGTGCTGTGCCGCCTGTGGGCGTATCGAGCCTTCCTGACTCGCTTCTCCTGACGTTCTGCTTAGCTACGAGACGACATCCAACCGGAATCCATGGTGGATATCGGAATAGTGTGCCGCTGATGAAGTGGCACGACTCGTCGCAAGTGCGACAGAGGAGTCAGAGTAATGAGTCGAAAGCTGTATGTTGGAAATCTCCCGTACGAAACGGGAGAAGCGGATCTCCAGGCGCTGTTCGCGCGTGCGGGGACCGTCGAAACCGTCACGGTCATGCGTGACATGGCCACGGGGCGCGCCCGAGGGTTCGCGTTCGTGGAGATGAGCTCGGATGCGGAAGCGCAGAAGGCGATCAGCGAGCTGAACGAGTTTCAGCTCGGGGGCCGCGGCCTCACGGTCAACGAAGCGCGTCCGAAGCCCGCGTTTGGCGGCGGCTCGGGTGGCGGCGGCGGTCAGCGCCGCCGGTCAGAGCCCCGCTGGTAGGAGCAATCGAATGTCGAGGCAGCGTATGTCTGCCTCGACATCCATACGAACCATGAAAACGCCACTGCGATCCGGGAAGATTGCGCTGCCGAAAGCGCCCGCTGGTACCCCTGCCACCGGGTCGATTGCGCAGCTGCGTTTCGGCCAGAGCGACGGCTTCATCCGCCTGACGGATGGGCGCGAGGTTTACTTTCATCGCGCCGACCTTCGCGACGGCACGGCGTTCAACGCGCTCAATCCCGGGGACGCGGTGATGTTCGACCTGATCGAAGACGACGTGAGCGGCGCGCGCGCGGTACGCGTGACGTGGCGTACACGATCGCGGCGTCGATAAATACTCCTGAGGATATATACTTAAGGTCTCCCTGCTTTTCTGAGCTCTTAGGCGTCCCGCCCGAGCCCTCACCAAAGCCTGCGTGAGGGTCCAGCATGCCCGTTCAATCGCTTTTCATGCCAGATTTGCGTTCGTGATCCAGCGTCCCCCCGGCATGGGTGCGTTCCATTTCGTCGTCCTTTCGCGGCTGCGTGCCGCACAGCTCATGCGTGGCTGCATCCCGAAAATCGCCCGCGATCATCACAAAGCCATGGTCGTCGCGCAGCTCGAAGTCGCCAGCGGTAAAATCGCGTCGCTCTGGAACACGCCGGACGCGGCGGCGTCGCCCGCGGCTGTCGACGCGTCGGACGGAGCCAGCCTGGTCCCCGTGAATCCCGAATCCTGAATTTTGAGGTCCTGAGTGACATCGCGAGTCCACCTGATCAATCCGAGCGACATTTCCTTCGGCGTCGCCGTCATCACGCCGCGCTGGCTCTACGTTCTGGCGGCCGCGACCGGCAATCGCTGGGGCGATCCCCGCATCGTCGACGAGACACTCGAGCCGATGGACTTCGAGACGATCGCCAAAGGCGACGTCGTCGGCATCGGGATTCATACCGGCAACGCGATGCGCGGTTACGAAATCGGACGGATGGCGCGCGCGCGCGGCGCATGGGTGGTGTACGGCGGCATTCACGCCACGCTGTTTGCCGACGAGGCGCGTACGAACGGGGAAGCGCACGCCGTGGTCCGCGGAGACGGCGATCTCATCTGGCCGAAGGTCATCGAAGACTGTTTCAACGGCCAGCCGAAGCCGGTGTACGAAGGCGGACGCATCGATGGCGAGCAGTTCATGCCGGCGCGATGGGATCTGCTGCCGGAGCGCAGCTACATGTGGGCGTCGGTGCAGACCGTGCGCGGGTGCCCGAAGCACTGCTCGTTCTGTTCCGTGTGGCGGACCGACGGCCAGGAGCCGCGGCAGCGCGCGGTCGACATGGTGGTGCGCGAGATCGTCGAGCTGCGCCGGCTCGGGTTCCGTTTCATCGCGCTCGCCGACGACAATTTCTATCCCGTGACGCTCGACGACCTCGCGCAGGCGCGGCGGCGATCGGACACGTCGCGGCTGCATGAGCTCGAAGCGCTCCGCGAAGAGCGGTTCGAACTCATGGCGCGGCTGGCGCAGCTGCCGGACGATCTCGTTTTCTACACGCAGATCACGATGGAAGCGGCCGAGGATCCCGAGTTCCTCAAGGCGATGAAGCGCGCGCACATTCTCGGCGCGCTGGTCGGCATCGAGTCGGTCACCGCGGCCGGCCTCAAAGACGTCTACAAGGGTTTCAACCTCGCGGGCGAAGATCTCGTTGCGCGCCTTCGCGCGTTCCGCCGGCACGGCATTCACGTGCTCGGGTCGTTCATCTTCGGATTGCCGAGCGACGACCGGCAGACGTTCGAGACCACCGTCGCGCTTGCCGAGCGCGCCGATCTGACGTTTGCGCAGTTCGTGCTGCTGACGCCGTTTCCGGGCACGGTCGATTTCGAGAAGTGGGCGACGAAAGAGAATCAGCTCGGCACGGCCGTCGACGGCGTTCCGATTACGCAGCACTGGCTGATTCCCCAGTCGAAGCGCCCGAAGCTCTACACGCCGCATCCGACGATGTCGCTTGAGGAGATCCGGGTGGGGACGCAGCACGCGTGGGACCGCTTCTACAGCTGGTCGCAGGTGTGGCGCCGCTCGCGCGTGGTTCAGTCGCTGCGCGCGCGCATTGCGTTCGTGCTGATCTCGAAAATGTACCGTCAGATGTATGCCGGCACCGGCATCGCGACCGACAGCGCGCGCGTGCAGCGGTCGGCGCGCTGGGCCCGCCTGATGGGGAAGGCCTGCCGTCGTCTGTTCCTCGGCAAGCCGATGCCCGAACTGGCGATGCCGATCGCGCCTTCCATGGACGTCGCGACGTAGCGGACAGGCCTGCCGGCGGCTTTGTGGATCATGCCGTCGGCAAATCCTCAAATCCTCAAATCCTCAGATTCTCAAATTCCTAGATTCAGGATCGCAATAAGTGGAGCGGGCTGCGGGGATCGAACCCGCGTCCGAGGCTTGGGAAGCCTCTGTACTACCATTGTACTAAGCCCGCGTCTGTACTAAGCCCGCCTCGCCGCGACGCCCGGCTGAAGCCGGACGCGACGTGCGGATAATTCTAACTTACGAACGGATCAGCGCGAGGACCTCGTCGCGTTTCTGGGCCATCTTCCCGGGCGTCGTGGCCTCGAGATTCAGGCGGAGCAGCGGCTCCGTGTTCGACGGCCGGACGTTGAAGTGCCAGTCGGGATATTCCACCGACAAGCCATCGAGCCTGGCCTGCTGGCCGTCGGCGTACTGCCTGGCAATCCGCTCGAGCGTCGGCTCGACCTGATCCATATGCGCGAGCTTCGTGTTGATCTCGCCTGAGATGAAGTATTTCTCGCGCAGCGGCGCCAGCAGTTCGTTCAGCGTCTTGCCGTGCTTCGACATCAGCTCGAGGATCAGCAGCGCGGGAATCATCCCGTTGTCGGCGAAGTGGTTGTCGCGGAAGTAGTAGTGCCCGGTCACCTCGCCGCCGAAGACGGCGTTGGTGTCGCGCATCCGGCGTTTGATGTACGAATGGCCGACGCGATTCATCAGCGCCCTGCCGCCATGCGCGGCGACGACGTCGCGGACGGCGTGGCTGGCGCGAAGGTCGTAGATGATCGTCGCGCCAGGCTGCTTCAGCAGAAACGCCTGCGCGAGGAGCGCGGTGATGAAGTCGCCGGAGATGAACTCGCCGGTCCCGTCGATGAAGAAGCAGCGGTCGGCGTCGCCGTCCCACGCGATGCCGATGTCGGCCTTCTGCGCGATGACGGCTTCGGTGATGTCCCGGCGGTTCTCTTCGATGAGCGGGTTCGCCTCGTGATTCGGAAAGTGTCCGTCGATCTCGAAGCACAGCCGCGTCGTCCGGCAGGGGAGTCTGTCGAAGATGGCCGGCGCCGCGATGGCGCCGGTGCCGCTCCCGGCATCGAGGACGACGTTGAACGGCCTGATGATGGACGGATCGATGAACGACATCACGTGATCGATATAGCGATCGAGCACGGGCTTCTTCGTCACGGCGCCGCGAGTGGGCGCCGGCGGCGGTATCTCGCCCGCGGCAATCATGTCGCGGATGTCGTTGATGCCGGCGTCTCCGCTCAGGGGAAACGCGCCTTCGCGCACCAGCTTCGCGCCGTTGTACTGCTTCGGGTTGTGCGACGCCGTGATCTGCGCGCCGCCCGAGTGGCTGCCGCTCGCGACGGCGAAATACATCATGTCCGTCGAGAGCATCCCGTAGTCGGTGACGTCCACGCCCTGCTCGGTGACGCCGTCGATGAACGCCGCCACCAGGGACGGCGACGAAATCCGCATGTCATGGCCGACGGCGATTTCTCGCGCGCCAAGGTACGTGGCGAACGCCGCGCCGATGGCCTTCGCGCCGGCCTCGTCGATGTCGCGTGGATAGATGCCGCGGATGTCGTAGGCCTTGAAGATGTCGGGATTGAGCGTCACAGCCTGCTGAAGTCGGTGACGACCGACTTGTCTCCGAGAATGGCGCCGTTGTCGATAATCGCGCTGCGGCCAACGTGGCAGCTCCGTCCAAGCACCGAGTTGCGGACGATGGCTTCCTGGCTCACGCGCGTGTCGGCCCAGATAATCGCACGCTCGACCGACGCATGTTCCTCGATATGGCAGTGCCGGCCGATGACGCTGTACGGGCCGATGCGGGCGCCGGCCTTGACGACCGCCCCGGCATCGATGAAGCACGGGCCTTCGACGGCGACGCCGTCTTCGATGCGTGCGCTTGGCGAGACGCAGGCGACCGGACTGCCCGATCCTTCCGAAAACGGCGCGGCGTGGTAGCGGCGGTCCATGATGTCGCGATGGACCTGCATGTATTTCTCCGGCGTGCCGATGTCGATCCAGTAGCCCTTGTAGATGTACGCGACGAAGGTCTCGCCGCGCTCGATGAGCGAAGGGAAGTAGCTGCGCTCGATCGACCACGGTACATCCGACGGGATGCGATCGAATGTGCCGGGCTCGAGGATGTAGATGCCCGCGTTGATCGTGTCGCACGTAATCTGGTGCGGATCAGGTTTCTCGAGAAACCGCTGAACGTTGCCATGCGGATCGGTTTCGACCAGCCCGTACGCGCTCGGATTCTCGACCGGCGTCAGCACGATCGTCGCGGTGGCGTTGCGCTCGCGGTGCAGCGCGATGACGGCGCCGAGATCGACCTCCGTCAGGACGTCGCCGTTGAAGACGACGACCGAATCGTGCACGTTGGCCGCCGCGTACCTGATCGCGCCGGCCGTACCGAGCGGCGCCGGTTCGACCATATACCGCAGTGACAGCCCCGTGTCACCCCCGTCGCCGAAAATCTCCTCGATGCGCCTCGGCTGGTAGTTCAGGCTGAGGATCACTTCGTCGATTTCCGGGACTTTCTTGATGAGATCGAGCTGAAACTGCAGGAACGGGCGATCGAAAATCGGGACGATGGGCTTCGGGGTGTGGATGGTGAGCGGACGGAGCCGCGTGCCCTTTCCCCCTGCGAGCAGAATCGCCTTCATCGGGAACCACCGATGTTATCATGTGCAGACACGCGCGATGAACCTCCCGAATTCGCTGACGGTCAGCCGCATCTTCTTCGTGCCGCTGCTGGTCGTCGTGCTGCTCACGAATTTTGACGGCCGCAACATCCTCGGCGTCCCGACGGAGGTGGTCGGCGCGGCGATTTTCGCGATCGCGTCGATCACCGACTGGCTCGACGGCTATCTCGCGCGGCGGCGCAAGCAGATTACGCTCCTCGGGCAGGTCATCGATCCGCTCGCCGACAAGCTCCTGATCTGCGCCGCGCTCATCTCGCTGGTGCGCATGGATCTCGTCGTGCCGTGGATGGCGATGATGATCATCGGCCGCGAGTTCGCCGTCACGACGCTGCGCAGCGTCGCCTATGCGCGCGGCGTGTCGATTCCGGCGTCGGGAATGGGCAAGATCAAGATGGTGGCCGAGGTCGTGGCGATTCTGGCGCTGATTCTGTCGTACGGCGCCGACGGGCTCCGGCAGCCGCTGTACTGGATCGGGCAGGGCGCGCTGTGGGTCGTGGTCGTGGCGGCGCTGGCGTCGGCCTTCGACTACTTCCGCCGCTTCAACATCGTCCTCAACCCGCGCGTGGCCGATTTCGCCGCCGCGCGGGATCAGCGATCAGATCGAAAAGCCGGATAGGACTGCGCGCTACCGGGCGATCGGAAGCTACCGGGCCTACCGGGCGTTGACGGTCGGGAGTTGCCGGGCGACCTCTTCCAGCTGCCCTCTCACACCTCTCCAGCGTCGAACGCTGTCCACGTCGTCCAGCCAGGCGTTAACCCTTTCCTCCAGCTCCTGGCTGCCATGTCCAGCCGCTCTGATGGCGATCGGCAGTTCCCGGATTCTCGAAGGCAAGGTCGGCTTGCACTCGTCCTTCAGCCTGTTGCTCGTAAAACCTACATCAAAGCAGCGCGAGCCCTGCGTGAGAACCGCGTCGATCTGCCCGGCGAGATCGTTGAGATCGACCGCTGGCGTCGGCGAAAGCTCCATTGCGCGCGGCACCATGACGTCGCCGCTGAAGATCGCGTCGCGTGCGCTCGTGACGCGCACCACCGTCAGCGTCGGACCCACCGACACGGCAATCGCCTCGCCGATCCGCTTGAGCGGGTTCTGCGACAACTGCAGGTCCCGATAGATCGCGAACCGCGTCCCGACGCGGATGTTGCGATCGACGCCGTGCTCAATCGTCGCGAACTCGTTCGTGGCGGCGCTCCGCCGCTCGAGGTCGCCGTGCAGCACGCGGGAGTAGGCGTCGAAATTGAGCTCCGCCTGCAGGATCGGCGTCATCACGTCGCCTTCCTGAACGACCGGCGCGACAAACGGCTCGAGATAATCGCCCGCGCGCATATCGCTGCAGGTGTGTTCCGGGCTGACGAGCGCCATCTTCTCGTTGGCGGCGACGACGCGGACCCAGCCGGCCGTCTGCACGGTGTGCGGGAGGTTGTCGTGCAGCGTTTCGGCGGTGCGGATCAGGCGGCGCACGAAGTAGACGGAGTTGACCTTGACGTCGCGCGCGGTGCCGCCGTCGAGCACGAGCACTTCCGGCATCCCGAAGACGCCCCGGTCGACGACGTCCTGCGAGCCGACGATGTGAAGGGCGGCGCGGGGCTCGGTCGAGAGGACCGGAGGCGACGTGCAGGCGACAGCCATCTGCAGCGCCGTGAGCGACTCTCCAGGCTGATTCTGAGCTGAGACAGACGACGCAACCGCGAGCACTGACGCGCAGGCCAGTGCAATAGTCCGAGACCTCATCGATCCTCCTATGACTTCTTTTCGTTCGATGCCTGCGCCGCCTTCAGTTCGGCGATGCGTTTCTGGGCATCCTGCAGATGCTCGCTCTTCTGGAATTCGTTCACGAGCTTCTCGTAATAGGGGAGCGCCTGAGCTTCGCGTTTGATCTTCATGTACGCCTCGGCGAGGTAGAAATACACCTCGTCGCGGCTCGAGTAGTCGGGGTCGTTCTTCAGCAGGGCGGACAACCGATCGATCGAGCCGGGGTACCACTTCTGACGGTAGTAAAAGAGGCCGACCTGGAAGTCGGCCTTGCCGATCCGATCCAGCGAGTCGCGCAGGCGGGCCCTGGCTTCGGGCAGCAGCGGGCTGCTGGGATATCGCGCGATGAAGGTCTGAAATTCCTTGATGGCGTCGCGCGTTTCCGACTGGTCGCGCTCGGCCGCGCGCATCTGCTTGAAGTGCGTCATGCCGAGCTTGTACTGCGCGTAATCGGCACGTTTGTTCGTCGGATAGAACGACAGGAACTCGCGGAACTCGTTCATCGCGAGGACGAGGTTATCGGCGCCGCCTTCTTCGAGATAGGTGTCGCCGACGGCGAGCTTCGCATCCGGACGAAGCGGGCTCTGTGTGTAGGTTTCGACGACCTGCTTGAAATACTCGCGCGCCGTCAGCCACCGCTTGGCCTTGAGCGCGGCGTCGCCCTTGTCGAACAGAAACTTGTCGGGCTCCTGCGTTCCCGCAGGCACGACCTGACGCGTCGTCGTGCTGGCGCAGCCGACCGTGAGCACGAGCGCCGCAAGTGGGATCAGTCTTTTCACAACACTCCCGAAAGCCAGGTGAATTCCGCGGCGAGGCCCTCTTCGAGCCCGACGCGCGGAGCAAATCCGAGATCCTGCCGCGCGCGCGTCGTGTCGGCGTAGGTGTGCCGCATGTCGCCCTTCTGCGCGTCGTCCCGAGTGACGACCAGCGGCCGGCCGGCAACTCGTCCGATGATCTCAATCACCTGGTTCATCGAGACGCGCGAGCCGCCTCCGACATTGTACACACGGCCAGGGACCCCTCTGGTCGCCGCAGCAATGGTCGCGCCGACGGCGTCGTGCACAAACGTGAAGTCGCGCGTCTGCTCCCCGTCGCCGTACAGGCTGACAGGCTCCCGCCGAATGGCGGCGCGAAGAAACTTGTGGAAGCCCATGTCGGGCCGTTGGCGAGGTCCGTAGACGGTGAAGTAGCGGAGCGAGACCGCGGGCACGCGGAAGTTTGTGTAATAGAGATAACAAAGCTGTTCCGCGGCGAGCTTGGTCACGCCGTAGGGGGACAACGGCTGCGGCAGCGCGTCCTCACGCATCGGCATCGCGACGAGGTCGCCGTAGACGGACGAGCTCGATGCGTACACGAGACGCTCGATCGTGGATGCGTGCGCGACGGCTTCGAGCAGCACCTGCGTGGCTTCGATGTTGTTCGACGTGTAGACGGCGAAGTCGCGTCCCCAGCTCTTGCGGACGCCGGCCTGGGCCGCGAGATGGAACACGTGCGTGCGATCCCGCAGGACCGACGCCAGATCGGCCTGCTGAATCGTCGATTCGACGAACCTGAACCGCGGCCCCTTCAGCAGCCCCGCGAGGTTGCGTTCCTTGATCGGACGCGGATAGTAGTCGGCGAAGCAGTCGAGGCCGACGACGTCCGCGCCGTCGGCGACGAGCTGTTCGGCGAGCGTCGATCCGATGAAGCCTGCCGCGCCGGTGACGAGCGCTTTCACGCGAACAGTCCCTTCACGCGCTCGGGCAGCCGGCACGGACGCCCGTCGCGATCGATGGTGACGTGGACCGTATGGCCGGTCACGAGCGTCTGGGAATCCGCCGTCCGCACGACTTCGTACTTGAACGCCACCCGGGCGGGTGAGATGCGTGCCGCCTCCACTCGAATCTCGAGTTCGTCGTCGTACCTTGCGGGTTGCGTGTATTCGCAGTGCGCTTCGATGACGGGCAGCGAAAATCCTTCCGCTTCCATTTCCCTGTACGTCCAGCCGGAGTTTCTCAGAAGATCCGTCCGGCCGACTTCAAACCACACGAAGTAATTGGAGTGATAGACGACGCCCATTTTGTCCGTTTCCGCGTATCGCACGCGGACTCGCGAGACCGACCTGGGAGCGCTCAATGTTTAATCGGCAGCGCGGCAATGGCGGCCGCCTTGAGCTCGCGCGCGGCGCGCTCCGGATCGGCCGAGCCGAAGATCGCGTTGCCCGCGACGAGCATCCGCGCGCCGGCTTTGACGACGCGGCCGACCGTGGTGATGTCGATGCCGCCGTCGATTTCAATCGCCCCAAAGTTGCCGGCGCTGTCGAGCAGGGCCCGCACCTCCGCGACTTTAGACTCGCTGCGGGGAATGAAGGTCTGCCCGCCGAAGCCCGGGTTGACCGACATGATGAGCACGAAGTCCACGTCGCCGGCGACCTCGCTGATGTCCACAACAGGCGTGGAGGGGTTGAGGACGACGCCCGCTTTGACGCCCAGGGCCTTGATGGCGTGAATCGTCCGGTGCAGGTGCGGCAACACTTCCACGTGCACCGAGATCATCGAGGCGCCGGCGTCGGCGAACGGCCCGATGTACTTGTCGGGGTCGGCAATCATCAGGTGAACGTCGAGCGGGACCTTCGCGACCCGCTTGAGCGACTTCACGACCGGCGGGCCGATGGTGATGTTCGGCACGAAGTGGCCGTCCATGACGTCCACGTGAATGAGATCGGCGCCTCCGCGCTCGGCCGCGGCGACGGCGTCGCCGAGCCTCGCGAAGTCGGCCGAAAGAATCGACGGCGCGAGCAGGATGCTCACCGGCTCACCTCGAGAGAGATCGGTTCGCCCGGCGTGATCTGAAACCCCGCCTGCGGGTTCTGGCGGAGCACGATGCCGCCCGCGATGCCGGGATACGGCGTCGAGCTCACGACCGACGCGCGGAATCCGCGCTGGCGCAGCGCTTCGGCGGCGCGGTCGCCGTTGACGCCAATGAGATCCGGCATCACGTAGGTGACGCCTCGATCCGCGCGGTTCACGAGCAGCGACACGCTGCCCGCCGCCGCCTTCGCCGGCGGCTGCTGCGCGATGACGGCGTCGGCGGGGTAGTCCTGCGATCGAATTTCTGAAATGGCGGCGACGGCGATGCCGCCCTGCGAGAGCCTGGCTTCGGCAATGCGCTGGTTCTCGCCGGTGACGCCGGGAACCGTCGCCGCGCGCGGCCCGCCGCTCAGCCAGACGCGAACCGTGCGCTGCCGCCGCGCGGTCGATCCGGGCGCCGGGTCCTGTGCCAGCACGCGCCCGGCCGGGATCCGCTGATCGAGCCGCTTCGCCTCATCGACTTTCAGGCTCAGGCCGAGATCGCTCATCATCTCGCTCGCGTCGGCAGTCGTGTGATTGGTGAGATCGGGCACCTGCACTTCGCGCGAGCGCAGCGCGTATCGCATTGAGCCTACGGCGAAGACGAGATAGGTCGCGACCAGCGCACCGGCGAGGATCAGGACCTTGCCGGCCCCGTAGACGCGATTACGAAGGGCCATCGGATGCTCGATCGTACTACAGCTTCGTCCGCGCAAACACGGCGCCGAAGAAGCACTCGAGGGCATGCCGATCGGGCGCCGTCCGCAGCCGCCCGCGCTCGTCGACGACGGCCGCGGGAACGCCCGCGATCGTGCTGGCATCGACGGCGACGAATGAGGCCGTGTCCGCAAGAAACGCGTCCGCGATGTCGTCGTTTTCTTCGGGCTCGCTCGAGCAGGTCGAGTAGATCAGCCGTCCGCCGGTGTGCACGCACGCCGCGGCGTGGCGCAGCATCTGCGTTTGGGCGGCGGCGAGCGCCGGCAGGTCGGCCTCGAGACGCCGCCATCGAATATCCGGATCGCGCCGCAACGTGCCGAGCCCGGAGCATGGCGCGTCGACCAGCACGCAGTCGAACGCCTGCCGGAAAGGCAGGGGCCGCGCGACGTCGGCCTGCACGACGCGGATGTTCGTTGCGCCGCTCGCCGCAACGGTGCGTGTGAGGAGCGCGATGCGGGCGTCTCGCACGTCGCACGCGACGATGAGGCCGCGTCCCGCGCTCGCGGCGGCCATGGCGGTTGTCTTGCCGCCGGGCGAGGCGCAGGTGTCGAGCACGCACGGGCCGGGAACCGGGCCGGCGAGCAGCGCCACAAGCTGTGACGCCTCGTCCTGCACGACGAACGAGCCGTCCGTTGCCGCGTCAGTCTGAAGGGCGCGCCCTTCGTTCACGATCAGCGCGTCCGGCGCCCAGCGCCCGCGAGAGACGATGACGTCGTCTTTGTCGAGCCGCGCGGCGAGCGCGTCGGGCGTCGTCTTCAGCCGGTTGGCGCGCAGCGTCAGCTTTGCCGGATGGTTGTTGAACTGCATCCACTGCTCGGCGCGTTCGAAGCCGATCCGGTCGTACCACCGCGCCGCAAGCCAGCGCGGATGCGACAGCGTCGTCGCGAGATAGGCGAGCGCCGATTCGCGGTCGGAGGGATTTGCCGGCCTCGGCGGCAGCGGCAGGCTGGCCCGGCCGCGGGACAGCGATCGAAGCACCGCGTTGACGAATCCCGAAGCGCTGCGTTTCTTCGCACGGCGCGTGAGGTCGACCGCGTCGTCGACGACGGCGGCGGCGGGGACGCGCGTGAGGTGGAGCAGTTGATAGCTGCTGAGACGCAGAATCGTGACGATTTCAGGATCGAGCCGGTCGATGTCGCGTTTGGCAAACGCCGCGATCAGATGATCGATCGCCGCGCGATGCCTGAGCACGCCGGTGGCGATTTCGCCGGCGAGCGCCCGGTCGCGGTCGTCGTCGAGCGATTCGCGCGCGTGCGCCAGCGCCGACGGCAGATCGGCGCGCCCTGACGACAGGGCCTGAAGGATGTCGAAGGCGGCGACGCGCGCCGGCGCGATCATGCCGGGGGGTGAAGGAGAGTGCCCGGCGTCAACGGGTGTCCTGCGAGGAAGTCGCGTACGGACATCGGTCGCTTGCCTTCGGCCTGGATCTCCAGGAGGTCGAGCGTCCCGTCGCCAGTCGCGACACGAATGCGTTCGCCCGTGGCGTCGAGAATCGTTCCCGCCGGCTTCGTCGAGACGACGTCGGATGGGCGCGAGCGGTGGAGGATCAGCCGTTTGCCGTCAGCAGAGGTCACGGCGTGCGGCCAGGGATGCAGGCCTCGAATGAGGTTGTGAATCCTGACGGCCGGCCAGCTCCAGTCGATGCGTCCGTCCTCTTTCGTCAGCCTGGGCGCGTAGCTCGCGGCCGCCTCGTCCTGCGGCGTTTCGTGGCTGCGCCCGGCGGCGATGTCGTCGAGGGCTCGAATCAGCAACGTCGCGCCGGCGTGCGCGAGCGCGTGTTCGAGTTCCTCGCTCGTCTGTTCCGCGCCAATCGGCACGCGTTCGACAGCGATCATCGGTCCCGCGTCGAGCGCTTTCACTATCCGCATGATGGTGATGCCCGTGGCGGTGTCGCCATTGATGATGGCGCGATGGACCGGCGCGGCGCCGCGATACCGGGGAAGCAGCGACGCATGAACGTTGATCATCCCGAGCCGCGGCGCGGCCAACAGCTGCTGCGTGAGGATCTGTCCATAAGCGGCCACGACGGCGATGTCCGCATGCAGCGCGGACAGCGCGGCGGAAAAGTCCGGCGTCTTCACCGACGCCGGCTGAAGGACCGGGATGCGTGAAGACACGGCCGTCTCTTTGACCGGCGACGGCGTGGTCTTCTGTCCGCGTCCCCGGGGCCGGTCCGGCTGCGTGACGACAGCGGCGACGATGTGGCGCGACGAGAGCAGGGCTTCGAGCGTCGGCACGGCGAATGCCGGCGTGCCGAAGAAGACAACGCGCAGCGAGACCGCGTCTACCATTTGCCGGCGCGCGTGAGCTTCCTGATTCGGCGCACGATGAGGTCGCGCTTGATGCCGCGCAGGTGGTCGATGAACAGCGTGCCGTCGAGGTGGTCCATCTCGTGCTGGAACGCCCGCGCCAGCAGTCCCGTGCCTTCGCGTTCCTGTTCGCTTCCCTCGCGGTCGAGGCCCTTGACGACCACCCGCGTCGGCCGCACGACCGTTGCTTCGAATCCCGGCAGGCTCAGGCAGCCTTCTTCCTCGAGCTGCATCCCTTCGCGGGCCACAAACTTCGGATTGATCATGACGATCAATCCCGCCGGGTCGCGTCCCCCCGAGACGTCGACGACGAAGATCCGCAGCGGCACGCCGATCTGCGGCGCCGCCAGCCCCACCCCCGGCGCCGCGTACATTGTCTCGATCATGTCGTCGACGATGGTGTCGATTTCCGGCGTGATCGCATCCACGTCTTTCGCTTTGCGATGCAACGACGGCTCACCGTACCTGAGGATCGGTCTAATCATTACTCGTATGAGTCACGTTAACCGCGGCGCACGCAGCGCGCGCCGCGTCAATACCATTCAGTCAGGGAAATTGTAGACGAGCCGCTTGAAACCCTCCCTCATCAGGAGCTTGACGTTGAAATTGACAAGCAGCCCGACGCGGCGATCGGCCAGCCGAAGGTAGGTGAGCACTTGAGCCGTGTGGACCCGTTCAAAGCGGTCCACAGACTTGACCTCGACAACAACTTCGTTTTCGACGAGTAGGTCAATGCGATTGGCGCAGCCGATCTTATGGCCGCGAAAGGTCAGCGGCAGCGGTTTCTGCCGCTCGACGCCCATCCCTCTCTCCAGGAGCAGAAACGTCAAACATTCCTCATAGCACGATTCGAGCAGTCCCGGGCCCAGTTCCCGATGAACGGCCACGGCGCAATCGATAACCGAGTCCGTAAGCTGGTTCAATCGCGCTTTCATGCGCCGCCGCACATGCAAAAGACGCCGCGTGTCGCTCGAGGCAGGAATGTCGAAGGTTTTCGGGCTGTCGAGAGAAAAGCATCGCAGATTATTCACACTGCGGGCGCAGCGTGCGCTGCGGTTTTCGTGACGTCAGGACCGGGCAAATCGAGCGCTCGTGCGATCGCGGAAGGCCTTCCAGTTCGTCTGCAGCTCCTCGACCGAGTCGGCGCCGAATTTTTCCGTCAACGCATCGGCCAGGACGAACGCGACCATCGCCTCGGCGACGACGGCCGCGGCGGGGACGGCGCAGACGTCGCTGCGTTCGATCGCCGCCGGACTTTCCTCCATCGTCGTCAGATCGACGGAGCGGAGCGGCTTCATGAGCGTCGCGATGGGCTTCATGTAGATCGACACGCGCAGGTCTTCGCCGTTGGTGACGCCGCCTTCGAGGCCGCCGGCGTTGTTGGTCGGCCGGGTGACGTCGACGCCACTGGCCGGACGCGCGCCCGTGCGCGGAAGGATCTCGTCATGGATGCGCGAGCCGGGAAGCGACGCGACGCCGGGTCCGCGGCCGATGCCGACCGCTTTGATTGCGGGAATCGACATCAGGGCCTGCGCGAGCCGGCCGTCGAGTTTACGATCCCACTGGACGTAGCTGCCGAGGCCCGGCGGGATGCCGCGGGCGATGACTTCGAAGGCGCCGCCCATCGTGTCGCCGGCCTCGCGCGCGCGATCGATCTCCGCGATCATGGCCTTCTCGAGATCCGTGTCGACGCAGTGAAGCGGCGAGTCCGCGGGAATCGCGCGTGCGTCTTCGAACGTCACGGCCAGCGGATCGGGCAGGGCGACCGCGCCAATCGAGAAGACGTGGCTGACGATCTCGGCGCCGACGGCGGCAAGGAGCTGGCGTGACAGCGCGCCGATGGCGACGCGGGCCGCGGTTTCGCGCGCGCTGGCCCGCTCGAGCACGTTGCGGATGTCGTCGTGGCCGTACTTCACGACGCCCGCCAGATCCGCGTGCCCGGGCCGTGGCCGCGTGACGACCGGCCGGTCGCTGCCGGTCGCGTCGGGCGGCTGCACGGCCTCGACGTGCATCGTCTTCTGCCAGTTCTCCCAGTCTTTGTTGGGAATCATCAGCGCGATCGGACCGCCGGTCGTCTTGCCGTGCCGGACGCCGCTCAGCGCTTCGGCACGATCGGACTCGATGGCCATCCGGCGGCCGCGCCCGTATCCCCCCTGGCGACGGCGCAACTCCGCGGTGACCGCATCGAAATCCAGGGAGAGTCCGGCGGGCATTCCTTCGAGGATGGCGACCAGCGCTTTGCCGTGCGACTCGCCGGCCGTCAGAAATCGCAGCATGAAGAAGCAATTGTACCCGAAAAAATTGCATCGCCCGGTCGGCTCACGGCCACTCGTGTCGCGTGATGTCGCGTCGATCGGCAGGGCGGCAATCTTGCACAGCCGTGCGCCGGCCCACGCGACATGCCGGACATCGAATGTGTTGCGGATCGATTCGTCATGACCGATCGCCGTTCGGCGATCGATCTCGCCACGGGGGAGACCGTGACGATGATCGTGGCGTCTGCCGGCTCCCGCGACGAGCAGTTGCGGTGGGTGAGTCGATGCGATGCGCGTCATGGGCTCTGGTCTCCAACCGAAGCCAGCCTGGTCGACTACGGCCGCTGCGGCGAGTCGAGTCGCTTCGAGGCGTGGCGAAACGGCGTCGACGGCGTCGCGCCGGCCGGAGCCACCGGAATGCGTCATATCGAACGCCGTGCCGAAGCCGCCCTCGCCGAACTGTTCGACGGCGCAGGCCTCGCGCCATGCGTGCTGTGCGTCTTCGGGCCGCCGGGTTCGGGGAAGTCCACCCTGCTGATGCGGCTCGCACGGTGTGCCCGCCTTCAGGGGTTCATTCCTCTCGCCGTTGATCTTCTGAACGCGCCGTTCGCGACGGTTATCGAAGGCCGCTCGGTCTTCCTGATCGACGACGAGCGCGGTGCGGGAGTGCGCGCGTTAGCCGAGCTCGCGCTGCGTTCGGTGCGCCCGCATGTCTTGATTCAAGCCTCAACTGAGGACGCGCGCGGCATTCCGAGCGTCGGCTTGTCGCGGCTGCCGGCAAATCAACGGGTTCGACTTGGAGCGAGGAGGAAGACCGTGCCAGTCATTTCGAGAGCGGCTGAACGTGCGCCGGTATATGGAGACGTGGGCCCCGCAGCGGCCACCCCGTGGCCGGTACCCGGAGAAGTACTGGCGCTACGCCGGCAGGTTGAAGGCGGACTCCGGCATCTCGACGAAGGACGTCACGCGCCTGGCGAACGCGATCTGCGGCAGGCGATTGGCGGGCTGACGCGCCGCGGCGAGTGGGCGGCTGCCGCCGACGCCTCGCTCGCACTGGCGGCGTCGCTCCTCAAACGTGGCCGGCCGCGCGACGCCAAGGCCGTCGTCGACGCCGCGCGCGACGCGTGTCGCAAGGCTCCCGGCGATCGGATGCTGATAGCGGCAGCGACGCTATCGGGCGCGGCGCTGACCGATCTCGGCCGCCTCGACGAGGCCGAAACGGTGCTCTCGGCGGCGCACACGGTGGCCGCGCATGCCGACGATCGCGGATCGCTCGCGCCGGTTGCGCTGACGCTCGCGCGCTGCCGGTTCTGGCGCGGACACTACGCGGATGCGCGCGACGCGCTGCGACTGCTGCTGGCCGGCGCGCTGGACGAGGGGCTTCTCGTCCGCGCCGACCTGATGCGCGCGCGGCTCGCGGTGGCAGACGACGACGTCGCCGGCGCCGTCAGTCTGTGCGCCGGCGCCTTGGAGCGGGCCGAGGCCGCGGGCCGATCGGATCTGGTCGCCGAAGCCGCCTGCGCCTCCGCCTTCGCGCATCTCGCCGCGGGCGATCTGGCGGCGCTCCGGCGGGACGTCGCGGTCTGCACGGCTGCGTCCCGCGCGTCGCGAGATCCGCTTCGTCAACTCCGCGCGCAGCTCCTGTTGTGTGAGCACCTGCGCCGCAGTGGTGCACGTGACGAGGCGACGCGGGCGTTTGTACGGTTGCGGCGGATGCCCGCGTCGGCGCTGCCGCGGCTGCTCAAATGCCGGCGCGACATGATCGGCGAGCTGCTCGAGCCGGATGCCAACCCGTCCGAGATCCTGGTGCGCCACATCGCGGGCACCGGATTCCATGCGCTCGCGTTGCTCGTGCCGAAAGACGCACGCACGCAGCGGCTGCGCGGCTCGCCGTCCAGCCCTGTGGACGACGCGATCGAGGTGATGCGCGCATGCCAGAGCGCGATGGACGAGTCGGCGACGCTGACACTGGTGTGCGAGCAGGTGCAGCGGCAGGTGCATGCGGCCGCACTGGGATTCTTCGGCGTCGAAGCCGGCGGCCTCGCCCGTCTGGCGTCGCGTGGTCCACGGCTCGAGACGGCAACCGCCCAGCGCGCGATCGACGCGGACGTCTTCGTCGCCCCGCATCATGTCGAGGAACGCGTCGAAGCCGCCATGCCGGTTCGGTACGGCGGCGCCGTCATCGGCGCGCTCGGGATCAGGTGGGTCATCGGCAGCATGCCGGACGCCGAACGCGTGGCCGCCGCGGCATCGATGGCCACGGCCGCGGCCGCGCCGATTGTCGCGGCGGCGCTCGCCGCGCGCCGGCAGCCGGGCGCGTCCGTATGCGGCGAACTGCTCGGCATCAGCGACATGATCGCGGACGTGCGCAAGTCCGTTGAACGCGCCGCCTCCGCGCCGTTTGCCGTGCTGATTGAGGGGGAGAGCGGCAGCGGCAAGGAACTCGTCGCCCGCGCCATCCACAAGGGCGGTACTCGACGCGACCGGCCGTTCGTCACGTTGAACTGCGCGGCGCTTCCGGACGACCTCGTCGAGTCGGAGCTCTTCGGGCACGCGCGTGGCGCCTTCACGGGGGCCGTCGGCGAGCGCCCCGGCGTTTTCGAGGAGGCGCATACGGGCACGCTGTTTCTCGACGAAGTCGGCGAGCTGTCGCCCCGCGCGCAGGCCAAAGTGCTGCGCGTCATCCAGGAGGGCGAGCTGCGCCGCGTGGGCGAGAACATGTCACGACGCGTCGACGTCCGCATCGTGTCGGCGACCAATCGCGACCTTCGCGCGGAGGCAGCAGCCGGTCGCTTCCGGCTCGACTTGCTCTATCGCCTCGACGTCGTCCGCATCAGCGTGCCGCCGCTGCGCGACCGCCGGGACGACATCCCCGTGCTCGTGGACCAGATCTGGAGGGAGGCGGCCTCGCGTTACGGAAGTCATGCGACGCTCGGCGCGGCCGTGGTCGCGGCGCTCGCGCGGTACGACTGGCCGGGGAACGTGCGCGAGCTGCAGAACGTCCTCGCCGCGCTGGTCGTCCGCGTCGGCCGTCGCGGCATCGTGCCCGTGTCGGCGCTGCCGCCGATGTTCGGCGAACACCCGGCCGTCGAGTCGTGCCGCCTCGACACCGCCCGGCGCGCGTTCGACGCGAACTTCGTCCGCGCGGCCCTGGTTCGCTGCGGCGGGCGCCGGTCGCAGGCGGCAGGCGAGCTCGGGCTGACGCGGCAGGGGCTGGCGAAGCTCATGACCCGGCTGGGGATTGCCGATGGCGCGTTATGATGGCGCACACGTGCTTCGCTTTCTTGCGCGACGATTTCTGCTCACGATTCCCGTGCTGCTGGGCGTTGCGACCCTCGTCTTCGCGCTCATCCACCTCATTCCCGGCGATCCGGTGCGGACGATGCTCGGCGAAAGCGCATCGGAAGACAGCGTCATCGAGCTGCGCGGCAGGCTCGGCCTCGACCGGCCGCTGTATCAGCAGTACGCGATTTACCTGAAGGATCTCGCTCGCGGCAATCTCGGCACGTCTCTGCGGACGAACGAGCCCGTCGCGAGCGCCATCGCGGCGCGGATGCCGGCCACGTTCGAGCTGGCGGCGGCCTCGATGGCCGTCGCGATCGTCGTTGCGATTCCTCTCGGCATCCTGGCGGCCGCTGGCGCCGGCACGCTCGTCGACCATCTTGCGACGACGCTCGCGCTTGTCGGGATCTCGATGCCCAATGTCTGGCTCGGCCCGTTGCTCGCGATCATCTTCGCCGTCGAGCTTGGCTGGCTTCCGGTCTCCGGGCGCGGCACGTTCGCGCAATTGATCCTGCCGGCGCTGACGCTGGGCGCGCCGTTGGCCGCGGTCCTTGCCAGGATGACGCGCGCGAGCGTCATCGACGAGCTGCGCGAGCTGTATGTCACGGCCGCCAGGGCGCGCGGTCTGTCGCGCACGCGAGCGGTGCTGCGTCATGCGTTCAGGAACAGCCTGATTCCGATCGTCACGGTCCTGGGCCTGCAGGTCGGCGCGGTGCTGACTGGCGCCGTGATTACCGAGACGATCTTCGCGTGGCCGGGCGTCGGCCGGCTGCTGATCCAGTCGATCGGCTTTCGCGACTATCCGCTCGTGCAGGGCTGCATCCTGCTGATCGCCGTGACGTACGTGTCGGTGAACCTGCTGACGGATCTGGCGTACGGGCTGCTCGATCCGCGGATTCGCTATGAGTAACGCGGCGTGCTGCTGAAAGCCGGAACCGCGATCGTCGTCGTCATTGCCGCGCTGGCGATTGCCGGGCCGCTTTTGACGCCGGCAGATCCGTCCGCGCAGGATCTGCCGCTTCGCCTCGTCGGGCCGACGCTCGCGCATCCCTTCGGCCTGGACGAGCTTGGACGCGACGTCCTCGCGCGTGTGCTCGTCGGCGCGCGGATTTCGTTTCTGGTCGGCCTCGTCGTCGTCAGCGTGTCGGCGCTTGTCGGGACCCTGCTCGGCGCCATCGCCGGCTACTTCGGCGGCTGGATCGACGATCTCATCAGCCGCATCGTCGACACGCTGATGGCATTTCCGGGTCTGCTGCTGGCGATTGCGCTCGTCGCCGTGCTGGGGCCGAGCCTCACGAACGCGTTGTTCGCGCTGACGGTGATCGGGTGGGTGGGTTACGCACGGCTCGTGCGCGGCCAGGTGCTGCGCGCGCGCGAGTTCGAGTACGTCCAGGCGGCGCGCGCGCTGGGCGCCACGACGCCGAGGCTGCTCCTTCGGCACGTCGTGCCGACTGCAATCCCCGCGATTGTCGTGCAGGCGACGCTCGGCATGGCCGGCGCCGTTATCAGCGAAGCCGCCCTCAGTTTTCTCGGTCTGGGTGTCCAGCCGCCGACGGCGAGCTGGGGGACGATGCTCAGCGGAGGGCGCGTGCATCTGCTCGACGCACCGCACCTGACGATCTTTCCTGGATTGGCGATCGCGTTGCTGGTGCTGGGGTTCAACTTTCTCGGCGACGGCCTGCGCGACCTTACCGACCCGAGGCAGCCGCGCCGGGCGGCGCCAGTCCGGCCTTGAGCTGAGCGTCAGCCAGCGCTTTGAGCAGCTTCGGGTCCGCGGCGCCCGAACCGCCCGCATCCACAGCCTTCTGATACCAGCGCGCTGCTGAACCCGGATCGTTGAGCCGCATGGACAGCGACGCGATGCGAGTGGCCCTCTCGGCGATGTTCTCGTCGTCGCCCTGGAGCGTCGCGAGATCGATCAGCGCCTCGCGGGCGGCGTCGAGGTGCTTCTGCCGCTCCGCGGCCGCGGCGTAATAGAAGAAGGACATCGGATCGACCGGATAGCGCGTCGTCGCGATCTGCAGCACCTGTTCGGCGCGATCCACCTGGCCGTCACGGAGCAGCGCGCGGCCGAACAGCGTCAGCGTCTCGCTGTTCACGTTTGTACCGCTGCCCGCGCGCTCGAGGGCTTCGATGGCTTTGTTCAGCGCGAGCCGGTCGTTGCGGGCTTCCGCATCCTGCAGCCAGACCTGGCCGAGCGCCTGATAAATGCGCGGATCCTCGGGCGAGCGCTCGAGCGCGGTGCCGAGTGTCACCACCGCCGGGTCGGTGTGGCCGGCGTTGGCCTGCGCGAGGGCGACGACGACCTGGCGCTCGACGCGATCGCGATCGAGACCCGCCAGTACTTGAAGCTGATCCAGGACGTCGGCGCGGCGAGTCTGCGTCGTATACAAATCCGCGAGCTCCTCGCGCGCCGCGATCAGTCCCGGCGACATCGCGATGGCTTTTTCAAAGGACCGCTGGGCATCGGCGGTGCGTCCCGTATCGCGAAAGGCGAGGCCGAGGAGGTAGTGCATCTCGGCAGTGGCGTCGGGCCCCTGACTCGGCCGCGCCAGCGCGGCAATCGCGCCGCGAGCGTCGCCGGCCCGATAGCGCGCGATCGACAGCTTGTAGTCGACACGCGTCAGCCGGTCATCCAGCGCCAGCGCGGTTTCGTAGGCCTCGGCTGCGCGCTGGTACCGCTGCAATTGATAGAGGACGTCGCCGAGCTCTTCGCGAGGACGGGTGGCGGCCGCGTCGAGCGCGGCGGCGTCGCGGAAGTCGCGGAGCGCGGCGGCGAGATCTCCGCGGCGCTGATAGGCTTCGCCGCGGCGAAGGCGGGGGAGCATCGAGCCGGGCCGGAGCGCGACGGCGCCGCTGTAGGCTTCGATGGCCGCGACCGCCTCGTCGGCCCGGAGCGCGGCATCGCCGCGTGCGAGCAGGATGCGGTAGTCGCGGTCGCGGATCACCTGATACACGACCGTCGAGGCGGCGGCAGCCACGGTAAGCACGGCGACCAGGACCAGAACGCGGCGCATGGCTACCTCATCCTATCGGAAGCTGCCGGAACTTTACGCACCTGAGGGTGTCTAACTTGGCTATAGTGGAGGAGGTTGCCGGGGATCTCCTTGTGAAACAGGCCCGCGTCGCAAGTTGGTCGGACGTCGGCGTCCGCGAAGCCACGCTCGTGCAGCGGTGTGCATCGCGGGACGAAGCCGCCTGCGCGGAGCTTGTCACCGAGCACCAGCGGATGGTGGTGCAGCTCGCGGTCAACCTGCTGGGCGACCGCGACGAAGCGCTCGACCTCTCGCAGGAAGTCTTCCTTCGTGTGTTCCGCACGATTCATCGCTTCCGCGGCCAGTCGAGCCTCCGCACCTGGATTTACCGCATCGCGGTCAACCAGGCCCGCAACCGGCACCGCTTCTGGCGCCGGCGCCATCGGAACGATCAGGTGTCGCTCGACCTCCACGTCGCCGCCCACGGCGAGTTCTCGTCGAGGATGGGCCAGGAGCCCGATCGCCTTCTGGAGCAGAAAGAGCTCGGTGAACGGCTGCAACGCGCGCTCGACCGCCTGCCGTTCGATCAGCGGACGGTGATTGTGCTTCGGGAAGTCGACGGGCTGAGTTACGACGACATCGCGTTTTCCCTGGGTGTCGCGATTGGAACGGTCAAGTCGCGGTTGACGCGCGCGCGGCAGGCGTTGCGCGACGACCTGCGGACTGAGAGGAGACCATGACGCCTCTCGCATGTGCGGACGTCCTGCGGCAGCTGCAGGCCTATCACGACGACGAACTTCGCGTGGCGGATCAGATTGCCGTCGCGGCGCATCTCGACGGCTGCGCGGGCTGCCGCGAGACGCTGACGGAACTCGAGGGGCTGGGCGACCTCCTGCGCGCCTCGGCGCCGGGCCGCGTGCCGCTTTCGTGCGACGAAGCGCAGAACTTCGCGTCGACGGTCGTCAACCGCGTGCGTGTCGAAGACGAAGCGTCGCTGCTGTCGTCCATTCGCGAGATCTTCGAGGATCGCCGCGTTGTCTACTCAGCTCTTGGCGCGACGACGGCGACGCTGGCCTGCCTCGTCATCATGCTGACCATGATGCGGTTCGCCGGGATCGAGCGCACGGATTCGCTCGCCGGCATGATGAACGTGCTCAAAGCACCCGCGGTGGTCGAGCAGCCCATTGTCATCCGTCCCATAGTCGTCGACGCGCGCGTGATGATGCCGCGCGCGCTCGATTCGTTTTCCGACACCGAAGTCGGAGACTCGGTACTGGCGTTGTCGGGCGTCGTGACGAGCGAGGGCCGCGTCTCAAACGTCGAGATCAACGACGGCAACGGCGGCATTGCCATGGCGTCAATGGACGCCAAGCGCCTCGAAAACCTGGTCGCCGCGGTGTCGCGCACGCGGTTCGAGCCGGTGATGAAGGAAGGCGAGCCGGTCGCGGTCAATATGGTCTGGTTCGTGGCGCACACCACCGTGCGCGGCACCGGACGGCGTCATCTCGACGGTCCGCAGACGCCACGGCTGCGGAAGCGCCTGGTATAAAAGTCCGTCCGGCTAAAGCCGGACGCTACGGACGGCTCACGTGCGTCGTGTCGGCGTTGTTCATCGAGTCTGACGCCCGAATCGTGACGCCGCTCTCGCCGAGCGTGCCGTCCAGCGTCAGCTCGTAGCGTTCGCTCTTCGAATCCGCAATCCCGTCCACAGGAAAGATCGCCGTCCAGCGCAGGCCGCCGTCGCGCGAGTACTCGACGCGCGAGACGGGCGAGTCCGTGTCGGCCACGGCGAACGACACGATCGTTTTCCCGCCGTTGACGCGGACGCCGCTGACGGCAATCGCCGGCGGCGTGTGATCGATCTGGAAGGCCGCGCTGTCGCGTTCGCCCGCGAGGGCAGTGTCCGCGGGATTCGAGGGGGCATCCGACGCGACGATCCTGACGAAATACGTGCCGTTCGGCACCGTCGTCGTGTCCCAGACGAAGATCGGCTCGTCAACGCCGCGGCGCAACGGTGTCCACTCGGTTTCGCCTTCGCGCCGGTACAGCACGTCGTACAGCAGATCGTCGTCGTTCTCGTCGTCGGCGCGCCAGACAAACGTCTGCAGGTTTTTCTGATACGTGCGGCGGCCGAGCGCCGGCGACGGCGAGGCGCCCTGCGGCGTCTGGGCGGCGTTGGTCAGCTTGCGATCGGGCGTGGTCTGATCGCCGAAGCCGGCCAGCTCAGGCTCGCCCGTCGTGAACGGCTTCTGGAAGACAATGCCGGGCGCGTGAACGGTGATCGAGCGGACGATCGGACGCAGGTTGCGCTGCAGATACGCGGCGGTGACCGACGTCAGCACGGGACCGTCGCCTTTGCCTGTGAGGACGGCCCGCCACTGCAGGTAGCGCGCTTTCGGACTGGAGATCGGCGATCCCTCCGGGGCCGAGTACGCCGGTGACCATGCGCTCCATGTCTCGTCCGGCGTCTCGGTGTTGCCGCTGCGGGTCGACAGCTCGATCCTGCTGTCCCTGGGCACTGAACCGCGCCAGCGCAGCGAGCCCCACGTCGCGAGCATCTGCGCATCGCGCGCGTCGGATTCGTACGTGCCGCGCTGCGCCCGCTCTGACGACAGACGGAACAGCTTGCCCGGATTGGCGGTGGCGAAGAACACCTGGCCGCGCGCGTTCCTGGCAAAGGTCGTCACCTGCTGCGCGCCGGCCCGCGTCAGCAGCGTCGGACGCAGCGGATCGCCTTCGAGCCGGTAGAGCTTGCCTTTGTTGCCGGTCGCGATGATGGGCGCGCCCGTCGCATCGAACGTGACGTCGTACGGGACGTCGTCGCGCGAGTCCCACACCTGATCCCACACGCCATCCGGCGTGATTCGATAGACCGCGCCTTTCGCCGCGTTGCGACTGTCGCGTGACTGGCTCGTGCTGCCCGCATCGGAGGTGTCGACGACGGCAATCGACGTGATTTCCGCCGAGACGGTGACCGTAGGCACGGGCGCGCGTCCGGCGCCGCTCGTCGCCGGCTGGTCGATGACCGGCAACACGACGGGGCCGGCGCTCGAGCCGGCGCGGCCGTTCATCGCCGTGACGAACAGCATCCCTTTGTCGTCGAAGTGCAGGCCGCGGATTTCCTGGAACGACGTGTCGAGCAGCACGAAGCCCTTGCCGTTCTGATCGACGCGGATGACCTTGCCCGGCGCGCCGGTGCCGACGAGCAGGTTGCCGTTCCTGTCGAAGGAAAGCGCGGTGGCATGTGTCGTCTTCGTGCGATAGAAGGGCACGCCTTTGCCGTCGGGCGCGATCTTGTAGACGACGCCTTTCTCACCGGTGCCGGCGAAGACATTGCCCTTCGCATCGACGGCGAGCGCCCAAATGTACTTCTCTTCAGGCGCGAAGAACGTCGTCGCTTTTCCCTCGCGATCGACTTTGTAGATCTTTCCCTCCGGCGACGTCGCGACGTAGAGCCCGCCGTTCGGCCCGGGCGCGAGCGCGTGGACTTCGAGTTCCGCGCTGCTGTAGAAGAGCGCGCCTTTCCCGTCGGGGCCGACGCGGTAGACCTTGCCGTCGTTGCCCGTGCCGAGGAAGAAGCTGCCGTCCGGGGCCGCGGCAATCGTCCAGACGAAGGGCGCCGGCGTCTCGTAGACGAGGTCGAGCGCGGGCCCGAGCACGAGCTGGCCGCGTGCGTCGATCGAAAGATTTTCGACCTCGCCCTTCAGAAAGTCGGCCTGTGTCGTGGCTTGAAAAAACTTCGGTGACGAAGCGAGAGCCGCCGTGGGGGCAGTCAGGGCCGCCAGCAGCGCGCCCGCGGCAAGCGTGCGGGAGAGCGTCATGATGTCCGTGGTTCTAGTCGGCAGAGACTGTGATCGAGAGCGTTTTGGATCCGGTGACGGCGTCTTCGGTCGCCAGTTGCCACTCGCCGAGGGTCGCGTTCGTCAGCGGGTTGAAGCTTCCGCCGCTGCGATCGGCCTCGAGGACGCCGAGCACGGACGGCGGCAGGGCGGTCAGCGGCTCGCCTTTGACGACAGCGCCGGGCTCGCCGCCGAGGAGTTTGACGTAGAGCGTGTTGCCGCGACGGCTGCGGTTGAGCGTGCGGACGATCTGGTCGACGCTGCGCGGCTGCGACGAGCGCGTCTCGCGCTGCTCGATCTGGCCGAGGCGTCCGCCGTCGGCGACCAGCAGCGAGAGCGGGCCGCTGACGTTGGCCGGGATGTCGATCGGAATCGTCCGGATCTGCTCGTCGCCGCGATAAGTGCGCAGCAGCACTTTCAGCGGCACCGTGCGTCCCGCCCGCGGACGCTGATCGTCGATCCAGACGCGCTCGAGCGTCGCCGTCTTCGGCTCTTCAGCCGACGTGATCGCCAGATCCAGGCTCTCGATCTCGACCTTCTCGTAGTCGTTGCCCAGCAGGGCCGCGACCGGCGCCGCGATGTAGGTCGCGGTGTTCACCGACGGCTGATCGCCGGAGAAGATGTTGTCGAAGGTCACGGCGTCGTGTTTGTTCAGCTTCGCCGTGCCGGTCACATGAAAGGTCGCCGATCCGTACTGCCGCTCGTACGCCCCAAGCGTGCTCGTGATCGACGCCGCCGCCATCAGCGGCGTGAACATCTGATCGTTGGCGAGCTGGAAGTGGAACGTGCGTTTCGGCGCGCGGCCCGATTCGAGCGTGAGCGTGACCGGAATCGTCTTCGGCCCCGGACCGAGCTTGCCGGCGATGGCGACGGCGCGATCCTGCAGGAACGAACCGATGATTTCGCCCGTCGTTGAAACTTTGAGAGAAGACGCGAGGCTCGGCAGAACCGTGTAGACGTACGCGCGCGTCATTGGAAACGCCGTCGGCCCGAGGTTGTAGAGAGGATGGCCGAACGCGTACACCTTGTCGTTGTCCACGTGCGTGACCGTGCCGGTGGCGCCGAGCTCGAGATCGCCGCTCACGAGCATCACGCCGATGGCGTCACCAGGCTTCAGCGGTCCTTCGTAGGCCTTCTCTCCGGCGCGCGCGAGAGCGCCGCGGCCCGTCGGAATGAAGCCCTGCTCGCCGAATGCGCCGCTCAGCATGTCGGCCAGGCCGGGCTCGAAGCCGGACATCATCAATGGCGTGGCAATCGGACGGAGCAGCGTGCCGATTGCCGCGCCCGACACGCCGTTAATCGCGCTGGCGCCGACGAGCGCGGCATCGCCGGGCCGATCGACGAACGGGCGATTCCAGTTCAACGCGCGGCGAAATGCGGCCGTCAGGTTTTCGCGCGTGAGCGGAAACTCGATGTGCACCTTCGCGGCTGCCGGACGGACGTCGTTGAACGCCGTCGCGTCCGTCATCTCGGCGATCGGCGTGATGCCGGCGATCGGCTCCTTCGAGAACTGTCCGAGCGCGTACGAGACCGCGCCGATCAGCCGGCCGTCGACATAGACCGGGCTGCCGCTCATGCCGGCGATGACGCCGGTGTTGGCGAGCGGGCCGCCGTCGAGCTTCGCCAGAATCAGATTGCGATGCGTGCCGATGACGTTCTCCAGCACGCCGAGGATATTGACCTTGAATTCTTCGACGCGCGTGCCTTCAAAGACCGTCCGGCCGACGCCGACCATCCCCGGCCGGATCTCGTCGACGCCCATCTGCGTGGTTTGCGCAGGCAGGTGACTCAGCGCGAGGGAGGCCAGCAGGAGTGCGAACGCGAGCCGCCGCAGTGTCATGCGTTTCTTTGATTATTCGGGAGAAGTGCTTGTCGGTCAAGGATTACTGTGCTATTGTTCGGCCTTCATGAACTTTGCCTTTTCGTTCAACCAGCCTCCCAGCGCGGTCGCCGGATATGCGTACGCGTGGCGGTATTGGGTGACTGCTGAAGAGGCATCCGCTGTGGCCTGATACGCCCTAAGCGCGAACGAACTTTCAAGCCTCTTCAGCCGAACGGTTGAAGAGGCTTTTTTATTTGTGTTGAAGATCTGAAGCAATGTCGAGGACGACCCGGATCTGCGTGACCGTGACTGCCGAGACGACGGCCGAGCTGCGTCGCAAGCGCGACGGAGTGTCGGGCGCCGATCTGGTCGAGCTGCGTCTCGACACGGTGAGCGATCCGAATGTCGCCGGCGCGCTCGCCGGCCGCAAGCTGCCCGTCATCGTCACGTGCCGGCCGGCGTGGGAAGGCGGCCGGTTCACGGGATCGGAAGAAGAGCGGAAGCAGATCCTGGGCGACGCGCTTGCGCGCGGCGCCGAGTACGTGGACGTCGAGTGGAAAGCCAACTTCACCGACCTGTTGTCGTCAAGCGCAGGCCGGCGGATCGTGCTGTCGTCGCACGACTTCGACGGCGTGCCGTTTGATCTCACCAGCCGCGCCCAGGCCATGCGCGCGACCGGCGCCGAAGTCATCAAGCTCGCCGTCAGGACATCGCGGCTCTCCGACTGCCTTCCGCTCCTCGATCTCGGCGCGCAGATCGCCCGGCAGGGCACGGTGCTCATCGGCATGGGCGAGTGCGGGCTCGCGACGCGCGTGCTTGCCAGGAAGTTCGGCTCGCTGTGGACGTACGCGGGCGACGAGCGGCAGGTCGGACAGCTCACGCCGTCCGATCTCGTCGATGCGTATCGCTTCCGTGCCCTCACGGACAACACCGAGATCTACGGCCTCGTCGGCTCGCCGATTTCCCACTCCGTGTCTCCGGCGATGCACAACGCCGCCTTCGCGGCCACGCGGCTCGATGCCGTCTATCTGCCGTTTCCCGCGGCGGACGCCGACGACTTCGTCACGTTCGGCCGCGCGCTCGGCATCAAGGGCGCGAGCGTCACCATTCCGTTCAAGGTCTCGCTGTTCGATCGGATGGACGAGGTGTACGCCGTCGCGCGTCGCGTCGGCGCCATCAACACGATCCGGTCGCTCGACGGCCGGTGGATCGGCGGCAATACCGATGCGTCGGCATTTCTCAGCCCGCTGCGCCATCGCGTCGAGCTGAACGGCGCGCGCGTCGCGGTCATGGGCGCCGGCGGCGCGGCACGCGCGGTCGCCGTCGCGCTCAGCTCCAGCAACGCGCAGGTCACGATTTACGCGCGCGACGGCGCGAAGGCGCAGGAGGTCGCGATGACCGCGTCGGCCGCCTCGGGCACGATGCCCCCGCCGGCCGGAAGCTGGGATCTCCTGGTCAACTGCACGCCGGTCGGCATGTATCCGAACACGGGTGAGACGCCGATCGACGCCTCGCTGCTCACCGGGCGTCACGTCTACGACCTCATCTACAACCCGACGATGACGCGGCTGCTGCGTGAAGCGGCGAAGGCGGGCTGCCAGACGATCGGCGGCCTCGAGATGCTGGTCGCGCAGGCGCACGAGCAGTTCGAATGGTGGACCGGCCGGAAACCGCCGGCGGGAGTGATGCGGGAGGCCGCGCTGAAGCGGCTTGCGGAGTTCATGCGCAATGAAAATCACGTCGTTTGAAGAGTTCAAGGAGCTGTCGCGGCGCGGCACGTTCGTGCCGGTCGTCAAGGAGATCGTCGCCGATCTGCTGACGCCGGTGTCGGCGTTCCTGAAAATCGCCGAGCACGCCGACTACGCCTTTCTGCTCGAAAGCGTCGAAGGCGGCGAACACGTCGGCCGCTATTCGTTCCTCGGCAAGGATCCGTTCCTCATCCTGAGCTCCAGGCACGGCAAGACGATCATCGAGCGCGGCGGCACGACGGCCGAGAGCGACAAGCCGTTCCTCGACACGCTGCGGCATCTGATGGCCGACTACCAGTCGCCGTTCGTGCCCGATCTGCCGCGGTTCACCGGCGGCGCCGTCGGCTACTTCGGCTACGGCGCTTCGACATGGTTCGAGCCGGTGCTTGGCGATCTCGGCGTGTCGGACGACGGGGCGGATGCCGCCGGGTTCATGCTGTTCGACACGGTGCTGGCGTTCGATCATGTGCAGCATCGGATTCTGATCATCGCCAACGCGCGCATCACGGCCGACGACGACCTCGAATCGCTCTATCAGTTCGCGTGCGCGAAGATTCAGTTTCTCGAGCGCGAGCTCGAACGCAGCCTGTCGCACACGCGGAAGGCCCATGGCGGGGCGCTCGAGGTGACGTCGAGCTACTCGAAGGAAGGCTTCGAGGCCCACGTCAGGAAAGCGAAGGAACACATCGCCGCCGGCGACATCTACCAGGTCGTGCTGTCGCAGCGCTTCGAAGCCGAGGTTGCCGCCGATCCTTTCACCGTCTATCGCGCGCTGCGGCACGTGAACCCCTCGCCTTACATGTATTTCATCCGCATGGGCGGCGTCTCCGTTGTTGGCTCGTCGCCGGAAATGCTGGTCCGCGTCGAAGGATCACGCGTCGAGACGCATCCGATTGCGGGCACGCGCCGCCGCGGCAAGAGCGAAGAAGAAGACCTGCGTCTGGCCGAAGACCTGAAGCGCAACGAGAAGGAACGCGCCGAGCACGTCATGCTCGTGGATCTCGGACGCAACGACGTCGGCCGTGTCTGCAAGTACGGCAGCGTGCGCGTGCCGCAGTTCATGGGGCTCGAACGCTTCTCCCACGTCATGCACCTGACGTCGATCGTCGAGGGCCAGCTCTCGGACGATCACGATCGGCTGGACGCCCTCGCGTCGTGCTTTCCGGCAGGCACGGTCTCGGGGGCGCCGAAAGTGCGCGCGATGCAGATCATTCACGAGCTCGAGCCGCTGCCGCGCGGGCTCTACGCGGGCGCCGTCGGCTACGTGGATTTCGCGGGCAACCTCGACTTCTGCATCGCCATCCGCACGGTGATCATGTCGAAAGGCAAAGCGTACGTGCAGGCCGGCGCCGGCATCGTCATCGATTCGAATCCGACAGCCGAGTACGAAGAGACGCGCGACAAGGCGCGCGCGCTCATGACCGCGCTCGATCTGGCTCAACAAGGGCTGTAAGGCTGAGGGCTCAGGGTTAAATACATGGTGTGCGTTGTCGACAACTACGATTCGTTTACCTACAACCTGGTGCAGTACCTGGGCGAGCTGGGCGCCGAGGTGAAGGTCGTTCGCAACGACGCCGCGACCGTGGCGGACGTCGCGGCGCTCCGCGCCGAGCGCATCGTGATTTCTCCCGGACCCGGCCGGCCCGAAGATGCGGGCATCACGATGGCCGTCATTCGCGAGCTCGGAAAGACGACGCCGATCTTCGGCGTGTGCCTCGGGCATCAGGCGATGGGGGCCGTGTTCGGCGGCCAGGTCGTGCGGGCGCACGTGCCGATGCACGGGAAGACGTCGACGATCGAGCACAACAGCCGCGGGGTGTTCACCGGAATCACCGAGCCGTTCCTGGCGTCGCGGTATCACTCGCTGGTCGTGGCGGACGAGGGGTTTCCCGCGGAGCTCGAGGTGACGGCGCGGACGCGGGAGGATCGCGCGATCATGGGCCTGCGGCACAGGCACCTGCCGGTGCACGGCGTCCAGTTTCATCCCGAGTCGATCCTGACGGGCGAAGGCCACCGCATCCTGCGGAACTTTCTTGAAGGACGGGCGGACTAGAAGGAAGAGATGTTCTTGTTTCCTGCGCTGATTGACAAGCTGACGCGGCACGAAGACCTCACGAGCGATGAGGCCGCGGCGGCGATGGCCGAGGTGATGGAGGGCCGCGCGGCGCCGGCGCACATTGCCGGACTGCTCGTCGGTCTCGCGATGAAAGGCGAGCGGCCGATCGAGATCGTGGGGCTTGCGCGCGCGATGCGGGCGCATGCCGTGCAGGTGTCGAAGCGGTACGAGCGCGTCTTCGATACGTGCGGCACCGGCGGGGATCGGTCCGGCACATTCAATATCTCATCGTGCGCGGCCGTCGTCATCGCCGCGTGTGGCGTGCGTGTCGCGAAGCACGGCAACCGATCCGTGTCGAGCCTGTCCGGCAGCGCCGATGTGTTCGAAGCGCTCGGCGTGCGCGTGACCGCGTCACCCGCGGTCGTCGAGCGATGCCTCGCCGAGGCGCGCATCGGATTCTTCTTCGCGCCGACATTCCATCCCTCGATGCGTCACGCGGGGCCGGTGCGAAAAGATCTCGGCGTGAGGACCGCATTCAACCTGCTCGGCCCGCTGACGAATCCGGCCGGCGCCACGCGCCAGATCGTCGGCGTGCCACGGCCCGAGTTGACGGAGCTGATGGCGCGATCGCTGATGCTGCTCGGGTCGGAGCGCGCGTGGGTGGTCCACGGCGCCGACGGCATCGACGAGATTTCGACGACCGGGTACACGAAGGTGTCGGAGTGCAAAGGCGGAGCGGTGAATACCTTCTACCTGCACCCTGCCGATGTCGGGCTGCCGAAGGCCGCGCCCGGCTCGCTCAAGGGCGGCGACGCCCACGAGAACGCGAGAATCATCGAACGCGTGCTCGCAGGTGAGCGCGGGCCCGCGCGCGACGTCGTCCTGCTGAACGCGGGCGCCGGCCTGCTGATTTCCGGCGAAGCGGTGTCGGTCGGCGAAGGGATCCTCATGGCGTCGCGGGCCATCGATCGCGGCGACGCGCGGAGGACGCTGGGGCAACTGGCCGCGATTTCGACGGCCGAGGAATTCTCCGCTGGAGCACGCGCGTGAGTGCCGACCTGCTCGCGACGATCGTGGCCGCGACAAGGCGGACTGCCGAAGTCAGGGCGGAACGCGAGCCGCTGGCGCAGCTTCGCGCGCGGGTTGAGCGCGTCGCCGCCTCTGAGCGCACGCCCCGGGCCTCGTTTTTCGATGCATTGTCGCGACGGGATCGTCTGAACGTGATCGCCGAGTGCAAGCGCCGCTCGCCGTCAAAAGGCGTGCTGCGCGCCGAGTACGACCCCGTGGCGATTGCGAAAGCCTATGCGGCGGCCGGCGCAGCGGCGATTTCGGTGCTGACCGAGCCCACGTTCTTCGATGGCTCGCTCGATCATCTCGCGGCCGTGCACGCCGCGGTGAATGTGCCGGTCCTTCGCAAAGACTTCATCGTCTCCGAATATCAGATTCTCGAAGCGCGTGCCGCCGGCGCGAGCGCGCTGCTGCTGATCGTGGCGGCGCTGACGCCGGCCGAACTGCGATCGCTGTCGGAGCAGTCCCGGGCCGCGGGGCTCGACGTCCTGGTCGAAGTGCACAACGAAGACGAGCTCGCCGTCGCGGCCGATGCAGGTGCTCGAATCATCGGCGTCAACAACCGCAACCTGCGGACGCTCACAGTCGACGTCAAGGCATCCGAGACGCTCATCGCGCGGATGCCGAAAGGCGCCGTCGCGGTCAGCGAAAGCGGCCTGCGGACGGCCGACGATCTAATAAGGTTGCGCGGCCTGGGCTATCAGGCGTTCCTGGTAGGCGAGCGGTTCATGACAACGGCCGATCCGGGAGCGGCGCTCAAAGAGCTGCTGGCGGGTGCGCCGTGCCTGTGAGGTTTGTCAAGATCTGCGGCATCACGCGGCTCGAAGACGCGCAGGCGGCCGTGGCTGCCGGCGCAAGCGCCCTGGGCTTTGTCTTCTGGCCCCGGAGCCCGCGATATATCGAGCCGGGCAGGGCTCGCGAAATCGTCGCAACGCTGCCGCCCTCGGTCACGCCGATCGGCGTCTTCGTCGATCAGCCGGCCGACGAGGTCAACGGCATCGTCGCGCAGGTTGGACTTGGCGCCGTGCAGCTGCACGGCGGTGAGGACGAAAAGTACGTGCAGGCAATGACGCGGCCGGTCGTAAAGGCCGTGGCCGTCGCGGGCGACAAGACGCCGGCGATCGACAACTGGCCGGCAGCGGTCACGGTGCTGCTCGACGTCCACGATCCCGTCAGGAAGGGCGGCACGGGCAGGACGGTGGACTGGACGGTGGCGTCGGACATCGCGAAGCGCCGCAATGTCATCCTTGCCGGTGGACTGACGCCGGAGAACGTCGGCGAGGCGATCACGCGCGTGCGGCCCTACGGGATCGACGTGTCGTCCGGCGTGGAAGCTGAACCTGGAATCAAAGATCACGGGCGCCTGAAGGCGCTCTTCGAGGCGGTGCATGGCAGTCATTACGCGACGCGATCCTGACGCGCGAGGCTATTTCGGCGAATTCGGGGGACGCTTCGTCCCCGAAACGCTCGTCGAGCCGGTTGAGGAGCTCGAACGCGCGTACTTCCAGGTGCGCGACGATCCCGAGTTCGCCGGCGAGCTCGCGCATTTGTTGAAGCACTACGTCGGCCGTCCGACGCCGCTGTACGAAGCGCGGCGGCTCTCGAAGGAGTACGGCGGTCCGCGGATCTTCCTGAAGCGCGAAGACCTGACGCACACCGGCGCACACAAGATCAACAACGCGCTCGGGCAGGCGCTGCTCGCCGTCCGCATGGGCAAGCGCCGCATCGTCGCCGAAACGGGAGCGGGGCAGCACGGCGTGGCGACGGCCACCGTCTGCGCACTGCTCGGCCTCGAGTGCCACGTGTACATGGGCACGGAGGACATGGAGCGGCAGGCGCTGAACGTCTTCCGCATGCGCCTGCTCGGGGCCGAGGTCTGTCCGGTCGACTCGGGCAGCAAGACGTTGAAGGACGCGATCAACGAAGCCATGCGCGACTGGGTGACCAACGTCGCCGACACGTACTACCTGCTTGGCTCGGTGCTCGGCCCGCATCCCTATCCGCTGATGGTCCGCGAGTTTCAGTCGGTGATCGGGAAGGAAGCGCGTGCGCAGGTGCTGGAGCACACGGGGAAGCTTCCGCGAGCCGTGGTCGCCTGCATCGGCGGCGGCAGCAACGCGATGGGCATCTTCGACGGGTTCATGAACGACAAGGACGTCCGGCTGATCGGCGTCGAGGCGGGCGGCGAAGCGATCGTCCGCGGACGCCACGCCGCCCGGTTCGCCGGCGGCAGCGAAGGCGTCCTGCAGGGCACGCGCACGTTCGTGCTCCAGGACGACCACGGCAACATCGACTCGACGCATTCGATTTCGGCCGGCCTCGACTACGCGGCGATCGGCCCCGAGCATGCCTGGCTTCGCGCGATCGGCCGCGCCGAGTACGCACACGCCGGCGATGCGGAAGCCCTGGCCGCATTTCAGCTCCTCGGCCGGCTCGAAGGCATCCTGCCGGCGCTCGAATCGGCGCATGCGATTGCGTTCGCGCGTCAGGTGGCGAAGGAGCTCGAGCCGGACGATGTGATGGTGGTGAATCTGTCGGGCCGTGGAGACAAAGACGTGCAGACGGTGGAAAAATGCCTTCGCGCCTGACCAACACGTTCGACGCGTTGAGGAAGGCGCAGCGGCCGGGGCTGGTGACGTACACGACCGCCGCGGATCCTGATGTCGCGAGGTCCACGGACATCCTGCGTGCGCTCGACCGCGCGGGCGCGGACATCCTCGAAGTCGGCGTGCCGTTTTCGGATCCCCTCGCCGATGGTCCGGTGATTCAGCGCGCGACCGAGCGGGCGCTCGCGGCGGGCGGCAACCTGCGCGTCACGCTCGACATCATCCGGAATGTGCGCAGCGATGTGAAGGCGCCGATCGTCGTCTTCAGCTACGCGAACCCGCTGCTGCGGATGGGCACGGCCGAATTCGCGAAGCAGGCGTCGGCGGCGGGCGTCGACGGCGTGCTCGCGCTCGACCTGCCGATCGAAGAGGCCGGGGCGTTTCAAAGCACCATGGATGCCTCCGGACTTGATACGATCTTCCTTTTGAGCCCCACGACGACGGACGAGCGGATCCGGAAGGCCGCGAAGCTGGGCCGCGGGTTCCTGTATGGCATCTCGCGCCTCGGCGTCACCGGCGCGCGCGATCAGGTGGCGGAGGGCGCCGAAGCGATGGTGCGGCGGATTCGCGCGTTCACGTCGATGCCGATTGCGCTGGGTTTCGGAATATCGCGGCCCGAGCACGTCGCCGAAGTCGGCGGCTTCGCGGACGCGGCAGTGGTCGGGAGCGCGCTGGTGGCGTTGATTGCGAAGGAAAGCGGATCGCCGCAGCTCGTGGAGCGTGTCGAAGCGTACGTGCGCTCGCTTCGTGCTGCGTGCCGGCCGCGTGAGCTGGCGGGATAGATGAGTATGCCGAGCCTCGAGGAACTGCGTCGCGACATCGATCGGGTGGATGAAGTGCTGGTGCGCCTGCTCAACGAGCGCGCGCGCTGCGCGTGCGAGATCGGACGGATCAAGAAAGAGCTGAACGTCGAGATCTACCAGCCCGATCGGGAAAAGCAGGTGCTCGATCACGTCCGGAGCATCGCCGCCGAGGGTCCGCTCGACCCGGAAGCGATCGAGCGGCTGTTCGAACGCATCATCGACGAAGCGCGACGGCTCGAACGGCGCGTCGTGCACGGCGAAGCGGCGCAGAAGTGATTGGACAGTAATTAACGTCAAGGATGGAGACCGAAGCCATGGTTGTTGTGATGGAAGAGCGTGCCAGCGAAGACCAGATTGCGAAGGTCGTCGCCCGGCTGGTGGAACTTGGAATGGACGTGCATCGGTCGACGGGCGTCTCGCGGACGGTGCTGGGCGTCGTCGGGCAGAAGCGTCCCGATCCCGGCCTCATCGAGATGATGGACGGCGTTCACGAGGTGATGCGCATCTCGGAGCCGTACAAGCTCGCGAGCCGGACGTTCAAGCCGGAAGGCACGATCATCAACGTCGGCGACGTCCGCATCGGCGGCGACGAGGTCATCGTCATGGCGGGTCCGTGCTCGGCGGAAACCGAAGAGCAGGTCAACACGACGGCCGCGGCGGTCCGCAAGGCGGGCGCGAAGATCTTCCGTGGCGGCGCGTTCAAGCCGCGCAGCTCGCCGTACAGCTTCCAGGGGCTCGGTGAAGAAGGCCTCAAGATGCTGAGCGCGGCGGCGAAGGCCCAGAACATGGCGCTCGTCACCGAGGTCATGGACGTCAGCCAGATCGAGCTGATCGGCCGGTACGCGGACATCTATCAGGTCGGCGCGCGCAACATGCAGAACTTCACGCTGCTGCGGGAGCTCGGCAACGTGCGGAAGCCCGTGCTGCTCAAGCGCGGCCTCGCGGCGACGATCGAGGAATGGGTGATGTCGGCGGAATACATCCTGAGCGGCGGCAACACGGACGTCATTCTGTGCGAGCGCGGCATCCGCACGTTCGAGACGGCGACGCGCAACACCTTCGACCTCTCGGCCATCCCGGTCGTCAAGAAGATGTCCCACCTGCCGGTCGTCGCCGACCCGAGCCACGGCGCCGGACGCCGCGACATGGTGGTGCCGATGGCGCGCGCGGCGGTGGCCGCGGGCGCGGACGCGCTCATCATCGAAGTGCACTGCGATCCGGATCGCGCGCTGAGCGACGGCGCGCAGTCGCTGTTCCCGGCGCAGTTCGATCGCCTGATGGCCGAGTTGCGGATCATCGCACCGGCGATCGGCCGGACGATCTGTCTCGAGCCCGTGGCGCGTCGTGGCTGGGGATCCTGAAGTAGTGCAGACCTTCAGGTCTGCTTGTCACGGCAGGACTAAAGTCCTGCACTACGAGGGCTGATGGATCTACCCGTTATCCAACCCGGCGACCTGAACCGGCGTCCGGCGCAGACACCGATCTTTCAGAAGGTCGGCATCGTCGGGCTTGGCCTGATTGGCGGGTCGATTGCGCTCGCGGCGCGGCAGATCTGGCCGACGTCGCTCGTGATCGGCGTCGACAACAAGGACGTGCTCGAGACGGCGATGCGGCTGCACGCGATCGATGTCGCGGCCGACGATCCGTATGTCCTGGCCGAAGCCGACCTGGTCATTCTCGCGGCGCCCGTGAAGCAGAACATCGAGCTGCTCGCGGAACTCGACGAGAACGTCCAGCAGCCGGCGGTCGTGACCGACGTCGGCAGCACGAAACGCGCGATCGTCGACGCCGCGCGCAGACTTCCGCCGAAGTTCACCTTCATCGGCGGGCATCCGCTCGGCGGCGCGGCGAAGGGCGGGCTTGAAAACGCACGGCCCGACCTGTTCGAGGGCCGGCCGTGGCTGCTGACGCCGGCCGCCGGCAGCGGTGAGGCCGTCGACAAGCTGTCGGCGTTTGTGACCGCCCTCGGCGCCGAGCCGCGCGTCGTCGACGTGGCGATGCACGACCGGCTGCTCGCGTTCTTGAGTCACTTGCCGCAGCTCACCGCCAGCGCCCTGATGAACGTCGTCGGCAACGCCGTCGGCGCGCAGGGGCTTGGACTCGCGGGGAAGGGCCTCGCCGATACCACGCGCCTCGCCTCGAGCCCGCCTGAAATCTGGCGCGACATCGCGGCGACCAACGCGGACGAGATTGGCCCGGCGCTCGACGAACTCATCCGGGTCCTGCAGGATCTCCGCCGCGATCTGCCGGCGGGCGATCGGCTGTCCGACATCTTCACCGACGCCGCGCGCTGGCGCCGTACCCTGAAATCGTAAACTCTCCACCACGGAGCTCCGCGTCCTCTGTGGTGGCGAGTTAGACTCTTGCCATGACCGACGCCATCATTCTGAGCGCGTGCCGCACGCCGATCGGCGCGTTTGGCGGCGCGTTGAAAGATCTCTCCGCCAGCGATCTGGGCGCGATTGCGATTCGCGAAGCTGTCGCGCGTGCGCGCGTCGAGCCGAACGCCGTGAGCGACGTCGTCATGGGCTGCGTGCTGCAGGCCGGCGCGGGCATGAATGTCGCGCGGCAGGCGTCGCTCAAAGCCGGACTGCCGGTCGAAGTGCCGGCCGAGACGGTGAACCGCGTCTGCGGATCGGGACTTCAGGCCGTCGTTCATGCCGCCGAAGCGATTGGCGCGGGCTATGCGAACGTCATCGTCGCCGGCGGTACCGAGTCGATGTCCAACGCGCCGTACCTGCTGAAAGGCGCGCGCTGGGGATTTCGCATGGGCCATGCGGAAGCGACGGACTCGATGCTCGCCGAAGGTCTGACGTGCGCGATCAACTCGTGCCACATGGGCATCACGGCCGAGGAAATCGCGTCGCGGTATCAGATTTCTCGCGCGGATCAGGATGCGTTCGCCGCCGAGAGCCAGCAGCGCGCGTCGCGGGCCCTCGCGGACGGCACGTTCACGGCGGAGATCGTCCCTGTCGACGTGCCGCAGAAGCAGGGCGCTCCGCTTCGCGTCACCGTCGATGAGTACCCTCGACCTGGCACGACGAGGGAAAAGCTTGGGGCGTTGAAGCCGGCCTTCAAGAAAGATGGCTCGGTGACGGCCGGCAACGCCTCCGGCATCAACGACGGCGCATCCGCGCTGGTCGTCGTCTCGGCGAGCCGGATGAAGAATCCGAGCGTCAGGCCGATGGCCCGCATTCTTTCGTATGCAACGGCCGGCGTCGACCCGAGCATCATGGGGATGGGGCCCGTGCCCGCAGTGCGCCTCGCACTCGACCGCGCGGGTTTGAAAAGCAGCGAGATCGACCTGTTCGAGTTGAACGAGGCATTTGCGGTCCAGTCGCTGGCGGTCGCCCGCGAGCTTCAGCTCGATCCCGCAAAGGTCAATATTCATGGCGGTGCGGTTGCCCTTGGCCATCCGATTGGCGCCAGTGGCGCCCGCATTCTGACGACGCTCGTGTATGCGCTGCGGGCGAGAAACGAGCGCTACGGCGTGGCCGCGCTGTGCATCGGCGGGGGCATGGGCATCGCCATGGCGATCGAAGCGCTGTGATTCTGCCTCGCGCCGTCCGCGACGCTGTCGTCGCTCACGGGCGCGAAGCCGCCCCGGGAGAGTGCTGCGGGATGCTCGTCGGATCGGCGGGCGCCATCACGTCGGCAGTTCGCGCGAGAAACCTGTCGGACGATCCGTCGCGATTTCTCATCGACCCGAAAGATCACATTCAGGCACGGCGCGACGCGCGGGCCGCCGGACTCGACGTCATCGGCTTCTACCATTCACATCCGCATTCGGCGCCGGCGCCGTCGGCGACGGACGTGGCGGAGGCGTCGTATCCGAATCACCTGTACTTAATTGTCGGGCTGGCGGGTGAAGCCGCAGACGTCAGTGTCTACCGCTTCACCGGGGAGACGTTCGAGTTAGAGATCGCGGATCCCGGGCCGGATTTCGATCATCACCGTCGCTGACGCCACCATCTTGTCGCGCTTCTTCAGGCGGATCGCCACACGAAAGTTGCCGGCGAGGAAGATGTGATCGATCGTGTAACGGCGCCGGATCTCGCTCTTGCCGGGCTCGTACGGGTCGCAGTCGGATGTGCTTTCCGACGTCGTCCCGTCGCCCCAGTCCCATTCGATCGTGGGGCAGTAGTAGTCTTCGGCGTCATTTGGACCGCCGTTGAGGTCGGCCGTCAGGACGACGCGGGCAGGCGACATGCCGAGAGATGGCCGCGCTGTGAGCTTGAGCGAGGGATGCTTGTCCTGGTCTTTATCCTTCGCGGACTTGCCGGGCTGCTGCGCCGCCACCACCACGGCTGACAGCATGAAAGACACGACGCCCGCCGAGACCAGCCGCCGATAGGTCGTCATACCTTTTAGGCATTGTATGGTTCACTCCGCTGCCGGGCAAGCCGGGTTCAAGCATAATGATCGGATGACCCCAGCGCTGGCGACCGCCGAGATCGGCTACTCGCAGACCCCTGTGTCGGCCGTCGACACCGACGTGTTGATCGTGCCGTGGTTCGAGGACGACACCGCATCGGCAGTTGCCGGCGTCGACGCGGCGACGGGCGGAGAGCTTCAGCGCGCGCTCGGCACGAAGGAATTGTCCGGGCGTCTCTACGACGTGTTCATTGCGGCCGTCAGCGACGCGTCGTGGAAGGCGAAGCGCGTCGCGTGTGTCGGCGCGGGCCGCTCGGCGGAATTCACCGCCGAGGTCGCCAGGAAAGTCGCCGCAGCTGGCGGACTGGCCATGAAGCAGCGCCGCATCGGCCGCGCGGCTTTCGTCGTTCGCACCGGCGCCGGCAAGAGCGACGAGGCTGAAATCAGCCAGGCGATCGTCGAAGGGCTGACGTTGTCGGAGTTCAATGCCGGAACGTACAAGACGAGCGACGTCCCGCCCGGGAAGGCTCCGTCGTGGGCGGTTGTCGGTGGAAAGACCGATTGCTCCGCGGCTGTGCAGCGCGGCCGGCTGCTTGGCGAATGCAGCAACCTCGCGCGCGAGATGGCCAACGAGCCCGGCAACACGCTGACGCCGACGGAGTTTGCGCGGCGTTCGGAAGCGATCGCCGCAGGCAGCGGCCTGTCGTTCGAGGTGCTCGACGAGAAGAAGATCGAAGCGCTCGGCATGGGCATGCTGCTCGGCGTCGCGCGGGGCAGCAGCGAGCCGCCCCGGTTGATGGTGATTCGCCACGACCCGCCCGGCGCCCCGTCGACGCCGGTGCTGGGGCTGGTCGGCAAAGGCATCACGTTCGACACCGGCGGCATCTCCATCAAGCCCGCCGACGGCATGGAGCGCATGAAAGACGACATGGCCGGCGGCGCCGCCGTCGTCTGCGCGATGCGGGCCATCGCGGCGCTCAAGGCGCCGATCAGAGTCATCGGCGTGGTGCCCACCACCGAGAACATGCCGGGCGGCCGCGCGCTCAAGCCCGGCGACATCCTGAAAAGCGCGGAAGGCAAGACCGTCGAGGTCATCAACACCGATGCCGAAGGCCGGCTGATTCTCGGCGACGGCCTGTGGTACGCGCGGAAGCTCGGCGCCACGCATCTCGTCGACGTGGCGACGCTGACGGGCGCCATCGTCACTGCCCTCGGCAAGATCACCAGCGGCCTCTTCGGCACGCCGGACCGATGGGTCGACGTCGTGCGCCGCGTCGCCAACCGCGCCGGCGATCGGGTCTGGCCGCTGCCGCTCTTTGACGATTACCGCGATCAGATTCGAAGCGACATCGCCGATCTGCTCAATACGGGCGGGCGTCCGGCGGGGTCGATTACCGCGGCCCTCTTTCTCAAGGAATTCGCCGGCGGCCTGCCGTGGGTCCATCTCGATATTGCCGGGACCGCGTGGGCTGAAGAGAACAAACCGTATCTGCCCAAGGGGCCGAGCGGCGTCGCCGTCCGCACGCTTGCCGAGCTCGCGTTCACCAGCGCCGAATGGTCTTAGCCCTGGCCCAGCAGGCGCCGATCATCGTCCGGATCGCGCCGAAACGTGATCCCACGGGCCTTGGCGACGTCCTGTTGCGCGCCCTGGGACTCACTGGCGCTCTCGTACTCGGCGCGCTGATCCTGGGAGCGGTGGTGGCGGGAATCCTCTTCCTGGTGCGGTCGCGCAGACCGCTCGATCACTAGTCGACGATCCGGTTATTGCCGCGCAACCGTCGCCGCGCTGCGCAGTGAGGTCTGATACCTTTTGATTGCGGCAAACAGCGCATCGGCGATGCGCTGCCGGTACGCCGACGACTTCAGCAGCCTCGCCTCCTGCGGGTTCGTCACGAACGAGATCTCCGCCAGCACGCTTGGCATCGCCGCGCCGATCAGGACGACGAACGGCGCCTGCTTCACGCCCAGATCCTTCGTCGTCTTGTTCGCCAGCCGAAGCCGCTCGATCATCGATCGCTGCACGTCCCTGGCGAAATCCCGCGATTCATCCAGCTTGTTGTTGAGCGCGATCGCCTTGACGAAGTCGGGCAGCGCGGCCATGGCCTGACCCGATGCGGCGTTTTCGCGTGCCGCCACCGACGCCGCGCTGAGGTTGTTCGCGAAGTTCAGGAAGTACGTTTCGATGCCGCGGGCCGCGCCGTCCTCGCTGGCATTCGCGTGGATCGACAGGAACAGATCGGCCGCTTCGCGATTCGCGATGGCCGTGCGCTCGGGCAGTGGCACGAAGTCGTCGGTCCGCCGAGTCAGGACGACGTCGGTGCCGGGCTGTTTCTGCAGAAGCTTCTCGACTCTGAGCGCGATATCCAGCACCAGCTCCGCCTCGGACACGCCGTTGCCCATCGCGCCGGGATCGTGGCCGCCGTGGCCCGGGTCGATGACGATGCGCGAGACGCCCAGCCCGAGCTGACGCGCCATCGAGAAGCCGCCGCTGGCATTCCTGTCCGGCGGAGATGCGGACGCCGCGGCGCTCGCGGTTTCGGCGACAGGCGCCGTGGCAAGCGCCGCCTGAATCAACGCCGTCGAGCGTGGCGTGACGCCGGGCAGCTTTCGCGCCCAGGCCGCAATGAAATACCTGCCGACGATCGGCAGCGGTGGCGGAGCCGGACGCGGACCGCGGACGCAGTCGATGACCAGCCGGTACGGCTCGTAGAGCGCGTAGATGCTGTAGGTGGACAGGCCGCCGGCATCGAGCACGATTCGCGTCGTGCGATTGGGCTGCTTGCCCAGGCGCACCTGCCTCACGATGTCGGAGTCGCTCGCAAACCGCAGCGTCTGGTCGGTCAGCGCGGGAGCGGTTTGCGCCGGCGCAAGATCGACGAACAGACGATCGGGATCGCCGATGCGCTCGTCATGGAACGGCACCTCGCCGTCGATCTCGATGACGACGCGGACCACGTCCGGTAACACCACGCGCTTGACGCTTTTGATTGTGGCGACGGGCGCCGGCGCTGACGCGGCTTTCGCCACAGGCGCTTTCGGCGGCTCCTGTGTCTTTGTGTTTTCGACTGACGCCAGCGTTTCCGGAACACGCCTGGCGAGCTTGCTCGTCGGGTAGTCGGCGGCGAGACGCTGCAGCAGCCGGACACCGACGTCCTTGTCCCGCGTTTCGCCGAAGCGCGTAAACGCGTCGAGCTCGAGCCGTCCCGCCTGCCACAACGCGTCATCGCTGTACCCGCTGGCGGGGAAGCGCCGCACGAGCGTCTGATACGACGTGACGATGGAATGCACGTCCTTCAGCGCGACCTCGGGCGCAGGAGTGCCGGCAAACGCCGCACGGACGCCGCGCTCGCGCGTCATCGCGGCCGCGAACAGATCGCGATCCGTGTCCTCGGCGAACGCGCTCGCAGCGACGGACAGGACCGCGGCGACGGTCAGGGACGCAAGAATCCTCATCTGAGCTGCGCGTCCACCTCGGCGAAGTAGCCTTTGTCCACCAGCACCTCGCGGGCCTTGCCGCCCGCCGCGCCGGAGACGAGGCCTTCCATTTCCATCATGTCCACGAGCCGCGCGGCGCGGCTGAAGCCGATGCGCAGGCGGCGCTGCAGGTACGAGATCGACGCCTGTCCGCTCGTGACGACGATGCGCGCCGCTTCGTCGTAAAGGTCGTCCTTCTCGAACTCCAGGCCGCCCGGCCCCGCCGTCTTCTCGTCGGCGGTGATCGTCTCGTCGTAGGTCGGCTTGCCTTGCTTCTTGAGGAAGCTTGCCAGCCGGGCGCTCTCCTGCTCGGAGATGTACGGACCGTGCAGGCGGATGAATCGAGACGATGCCGGCGGCAGGAAGAGCATGTCGCCGCGGCCGAGCAGCTGTTCGGCGCCGTTCGCGTCGAGAATCGTGCGCGAGTCGATCTTCGACTGCACGCGAAACGAGATTCGCGACGGCATATTGGCCTTGATCAGGCCGGTAATCACATCCACCGATGGACGCTGCGTCGCGAGAATCAGGTGGATGCCGACGGCGCGCGCCATCTGCGCCAGCCGGGCGATTGATTCTTCGACTTCGTTGCCGGCGACCATCATCAGGTCGGCCAGCTCGTCGATGACGACCACGATGAACGGCAGGCGCCTGGGCGCGTCCCCGTTGGGCATCATCTCCTTGGCGTCGATGGCGGCCTGGGCGTTGCGGTTGAACTGCTCGATGTTGCGAACGCCGACGGCCGCGAGCGTCTTGTAGCGCTCTTCCATCTCGCGCACGGCCCAGCGCAGCGCGTTTGATGCCTGCTTCGGGTCGACGACGACCGGGGTCAGCAGGTGCGGGATGTCCTCGTACATCCCGAGCTCGAGACGCTTGGGGTCGATCATGATCATCCGCACATCGTCTGGCGTCGACCGGTAGAGGATGCTCGTCAGCATGACGTTCATGCCGACAGACTTGCCGGCGCCCGTCGATCCGGCGATCAGCAGGTGCGGCATCGTCGCAAGATCAGTGACGTACGGCTCGCCGTGGATCGTCTTGCCGAGCGCGATCGACAGCTTTGACGTCGACTTGTGATAGACCTCCGACTCGAGCAGCTCGCGCAGGGAAATGCCTTCGCGGGTCGCGTTGGGAATCTGAATGCCGACGGTCGACTTGCCTGGAATGCGATCGATCAGCACGGACTCGGCCTGCATGGCCAGGCACAGGTCGTCGGAGAGGCTGGTGATCTTCGAGTATTTCACGCCGGCTTCGGGCTTGAATTCGAACGTCGTCACGACCGGGCCGGGGTGGATCTGGACGACGCTGCCTTCGACCGAGAACTCGCGGCACTTTTCTTCGAGCAGTCGCGCGCCGTCCATCAGCTCGCGCTCGTCGATCTTCCGTTCGGCCTTGCTCGCATCGAGCAGGGCCAGGGGCGGCAGCGTGTATTCGCCCTTCTTGCGATCGGCAGCCGCGCTCTTCGATGTCTGCTCCGCGTCCGCAAGGGGCAGTGACGCAGCCGCCGGCATGGTGACTTTCGGCGGTTTTGGAGGCGCGAGCGGTTTCGCCACTGCGGCCACGGCCGGCGCCCGCTCGTCGTCGACCTTCCTGATGGCCTTCGCTGCGGCTTCGGCGATGGCAGCGACGGCTGCCGCGGCCTTGCCCTTGGGCTGTTCCTCGGGCGCGGCCTTCTTCGCCCGCTTCGCGATCACCTCGCGGCGTTCTTTTTCGCGGCGGCGGGTTTCCCACCATTCAGTAATCGTGGCGAGCGTGTGGCCGACGGATTCTTTGACCGCGGCGATGATCGCCGACGTCATGCGGCCGAACGAGAACTGCGTCGAGAGAATCACCGATAGCACGATCAGCGTGACGACGATGATGAGCGAGCCGGTGCGATTGAGGTACTCGGAGAGCTCGCGCGCGAGGAAGTCGCCGATGTAGCCGCCGGCGCGGAACGATTTGCCGGCGACGTCGAGCGTGCTGAAGACGAGGCTGAGAAACGCGCTCAGGCA